>SDBU01002834.1_pt1 | contig 22540 bp, 53 predicted proteins | sample 2277071 | NCBI WGS metagenome assembly SDBU01 (sample SAMN10397929, study PRJNA504765) | marine sediment metagenome | isolation source: marine sediment core GS08_GC12, 126 cmbsf | place: Arctic Ocean: Gakkel Ridge, Loki's castle | collected 2008 | reverse complement strand
TATTCTTTATGTCCCATGCTTTTAGTAACCCCAGCACTTCCTCTGGCAAGTAATCCTGGTCAATGTAATGCCTGGCTAAAGCAAATGCTGCCTCGTCCCTTTGCCCGGTGTTCACACCTTTAGCTATTGCCTCTATGCAGGGTGGACGTTTCTTTTGTCTTCCCCTGACCTTTTTGGGGGCCAGGGGCTTTTCTTCCGGTAATATGGAAAGCAGGGTTTTAATTGAGTTTAAGGGGATGGCCTTTATTCTCTCCATGGCGATTTTAACTGGAACGGTCTTCATATCACCAGTGATGAATGAACGTGTGTAGCCGAAGCAGGGGAGGTTGATGTAATTGCCAAGAGGCGTCATCGAATCCAGGGTATCCTGCTTGGGGAATATCTCTACTTTTAACTTTAGTTTATTCAGGATATGAGAGAGAATATGCCGTATGTCTTTAGCAACAAAAGGCGGAGAGGCAAACCCATAGAGGTGGTAGCCCTTTTGTTTGGATTCAGCCATGTATGAGGGTATGTCATTTGCCAGTAGTTCCTGCCTCAGGTCCATTACCTTATTGAAATCTTTTTCATCGATGTCGATGGCAAAGAAGTGGCAAGTACTATCATCAAGCAGAGGATAGATACCAAGGCTAACCTCTCCGCTCAGATGTCTTTTGTAATGTTCAAGAGTAACCGATTCCTTGTTACAAAGTCCTTCCACGGAACCCCAAGCATCGGTTCGTCCCTTGAATAAAGTTGAGAAAGACTCAACAGTAGCCAAACTAACTTGCATTTAGGACTCCTTTAGAAATCGAGATCAAGCGGTGTTGTTTCTTCCTTCTTCTTTTCCTCCTCCTGCTTTCCTGTTTTGGTTTCCGGTGCTGCCGTGGTCTTTTCTGCTGGTGCTGGTGCTGCTTTTTCTTTGGTTATTGGTGCGATCGGCTCAACTGTTTTCGCTACCGCGGTTGGCTCAACTCTCCCTGCTGTTTCTTTAGGGGTTGCTGCTACCGGAATCTCAGCTGGTTGCTCCTCCGTAGCTATTAGCCTATCTCTTTCTTCCTCAGAGTAGAAGGGTGTTCCCTCAGGAGTGTAGCCTAAAGGCTCCTCATCATCACGACCTTCTGGTAACAATGGTGTTCCAAGAAGGCTGAAGGATTGCTGCTTGAACTCCTCGATTTGCTTCTTCTCCTGGATAAGCCCCTTAATCTTAAAATGCAGGTTGTATGCTTCACCTGCCGGGGTTTTCTTCGGGGCACTGGTAACAGTGATTACTGCCCGGTGGTACTCGCCTTTCAGGGTTTTGTTGAGGCGTAGCTGAGTAAGCAATTGCCTTACTGGTTGTGCACTTATTCCGCCGGCACGGATGAGAAGGGGAAGAGAATCGGCAAAGTTAATTCCCATGATGATGTAGTTGATAGAACACATCTTCCTGCGGTCAGCAGCGGGGAGAAGCCAGGGAGCATCGGTTTTGTGTTCACAGGTGGCACATTCATCACCCTCTATGCTGGTCATACCATCCAGACTAGCACATAGTGGGGGTGTATCATCGATCTCCGTCCGGCCCCAGTACGTCCTGCTCTTGCGGATGTCAACTACTATGATCTCGAGTTCTTTAGCTCTATCCCCAGTTAGCTCACAGTAGAAATCACCAGGTATCGCTCCAAGTCCTTTGGCATAGTCGCCCCCGACGTTCTGGCATAGTTTCCATATTGGGAGAGCCAGTTCATCGGTGCCATAGCCGTCCATCATTCGTTCAGGTTCGTTTCCCATTTTTTGTTCCTCCTTTGTTTTTTTAATCAAACTTAATGGTATTAGGCTTTGGGTCATAGGGTACGTTGCAATATGGACATTTTGGTATGTCGCCAAAATGCTGGCTAATCAGCACAACCCCGCCACACTGGGGGCATTTAGCATTGCCCTGTTTGCTCTTATCCCCTTCATAAATTACATCAATGGTCATTTTTTGTTCCTCCTTTTAATCAGAATGTCTATAGTAAGTAACTACTTTCCCACAGGTCTCACAAAGGCAGTCTCCTTTATTTAGAATAATGGCTTTGTTTTTTTGCTCATCTACAGCAACAAGTTCCCTGCTTTTATTTACCTCGGAATATCTCCCCCCCACTCTTTGCCCACAATTCTTGCATTTCTTCTCCATAATCAATGCCCTCCTTTGTTTTATTTAGCTTCCTTCCGATTATTCTTTTTAGCTTCCTCTTAGCTTCCCTTTTACCACCTCCTACTATTCTTATGGAATAGTAGCTAAATATGTTAGCATTACCTTGATATATTTTCACGCATCCCATAACCACCAGCTAGGATTATCTTAGAAGGCGAATGAATAATAAAAATTTCTCCTATGCGGTATCCACTCTTCCCACTCTTCTCAATAATTTTACCAGCGAGGCATTCAAATGGAGTAGGACTGATGGTAAGAACTTCAATGGTAAGCGTTTTCATTGGTGTTAATTCATACTCAATGAGACTCCCGAGTTTAATCTTAGCCCATTGTTTTTGCCGGAACTCGTCCTGGGCTTTTGAGTAATTCTTCTGAGCCTCCTTTCGGAATATCTCAAGATTTTCCCTATTAGTCTCACCCCTTGAGATAAGTAGCAATTCAAGCGCATCTACACGAAATTGAAGATTAAATACATTGTGCTCAATATCCATTTTAATTTAGCCTCCTTTAGCTATCATTCTTTATGGAATAATTGGCGCCACAGTATTCGGCTACTGTTTATATTTGGCCCAAATCCTCATATATGGGCATTGTCGGGAGTATTTTACCCCTCATATCGTTGAAATAATAGGCTGCTAAGGCTCTTCCCCAGGCTTCTTCCGGAGTATCGGCAATGCCTTGGAGTTCTAAGGTAAACTTATAACGCCGCATCGTTGTAGGTTCATCTAGCGTTACCCCGAGTGCCGTTACTTCTTTCTTTTTTCCGAACAAAATTAGCCTCCTTCTCTTATTCCTTATGAAATAGTTGCTAAGCTAACTTAATGAATGCCCTATATTCGTAATGGATCTGGTGGCCGTCAGCTTGTTTGACTTTTTTCGGTTCACTATCAAGCCGGAATATTATAGCAGCATCTAGTTTGCCACGCTCAGGAATCCAAAAATTATGACCGGCAACCACTCCTGGGAGCCAATCGTGTGTCAGGTAGTGACGCCATAGTATTTTTGCTCCTACAGGGAACTCCTTTTGCCATAACACTAAAATCTCTTTATTGACCATAAAAACCTCCTTTCCACTATTCCTTACAGTATGATAATATTGCGATGCTGTCTACCATTTCAGACCGAAATCCCGCCTTTTCAGCTTCACCAACCTACCATCTGGATGATGCCAAACAATCCCCTCATATTTCGGGTTTTCTTCGAAGTAGCACCTGAGCCTGTCAAACTCCCCGGGGGCTTCGAGTGTAACATCTCCATGGAGTCTAAACTTGTGCTCTAGCAGTCCATATTTATTCCCTTGCACTTTTGGACCTATTAGTTCATAGGTGCCATTGGAGAGGGCCCTTCCGCCATTTTCCCAAGCCTGTCTATGCCATTTATCCTCGGGTCCGTCTCCCACTGGTACCCACCCTGGCCAGTGGCCAGTTACTGGGTCAGGCTCATCCTGAGTCGGCTCGAAATCCGCCGGCGGCGTTTTGCCCTTTTTGGCGTCATATCGCTTGTACAGTTTTCGGTCCCGGATGAGGCAAGATGTTCCATCGATTTTCTCGGTTGCTCTGCCGTCACCGGCGATCACCCATTCAGCTCCTTCCACTAGCTCATTGAATACCATCCTAGTTCCCTCATAGTCACGCTTGAACAATGTAATTACTTTTTGCATTTTAGCCTCCTTTTACTATTCTTTACAAAATATTAGTATAGGAATATTATTTATCACTTCTCTATCCACCATGTAAGTATTGCCGCGATTGGGATTCCAATGAAAAAGAGGGCTGCAATTAGTATGAAACCATACCACCACGGATTTGAGATGCTACACATGCCGACAATACCTCCCAAAAGGGCTACTAAAACGATTATTGTTTTTATGTTATGCTTATCCCACATAATTTAGCCTCCTTTCAATTAACCCTTACAGAATAGTTATTATTTATTGGCAGGTCCACCATCCACCTCTACCGTGCCAGGTTGCCTAATATGTTTATAGGAACCTACAGGCTCTGTTCCCAATCTGATAGCTTTATAGGTATAGCCAAACCCCAAAACCTCCGAAGTATTATACCCAAACGGTGCACCAATCGGGTATGCCACATAAATTAGTACTATTCCAGTAAAACCTTCAAAGGTGTTTCCTTCATATAATAAAGCCTCGTCTAAGTCGCGGTATGTAAAAATACCCTGGCTATTCTCTGGAGCTTCTGTAACCTCACCCGGATTATACGAGAGTCTCTTTGCTCCCCTAAATATTCCATCATTCCCATCTCTTGATTCAATGTACTGCGATACTAATTCCCCCGATTTTAATTGCCTTACCGCTTTATAAGTTTCCATTTCAGCTTCCTCCTACTATTCTTCCTAGAATGATAGTATTGCGATACTGTCGCTATCGACTTAATCCGTAGATTCTATCAAGAATCTCATTTATGAACTTTGCGACTATTGAGAATAGACAATGTGCTTGGGTGAGAGTATCTATATTATGCCCCGCATATCTACCATTTTCTGCCCAGGGGGAATCAAGTTCGAGATAAAGACAACAGGCATTGCCTTCTTTCACATCGACACTCGTTAGTATTCCGGTCTTTTCATCCCATTGGATAGTCCTGATAGTTAATCCAAATGTACCGGCTATATTATTCGCCCAAGCTTCAAAGGATCGTCTAAAGTAATCGTTGAACTCGACTTCTTCCCACCGTCTAGGTAGATTCAGATTAGCACACCCAAAGCTCATGCCGGTGCCACCACCTACTACCACCGGAATACGAAAGAACTTTCCCCATACTTCTTTGGGATTGATTTCACCTTCCATATTCACCTCCACAGTATACGGATTACTGTTCATTTAGTCATGGCAGGGGCAATGCTTCGGACAAGTAAATATCAATGCCCCATCAGAGCCAAAACCGTTATATTCATCACGCCGGTCACAACACGGCTGTTTTTCGGTACACTCCGGGGATTTCACTTCCGTTAAAGAAATAGCTACTACCGGACAATAAATGGGTGTGGAATATACTATCTCTATATCTTGCCCTTTGACATCCACTCGACGGTTTTCGATCAGTACACCATCGGGGCCAACTATTTTTAACTCTTTCATATTTACCTCCACAGTATACGGACCTTGTTCATTCTTGCTTGTAAGTTAAACTATAGTCCTCACTGTCGCTACGCTCTGCGAGCCATTTTATCATGTCATTCTCATGGACGCTATCACACTGGAAACAAAACCACTGAGAGTTACCTGACTGGTCGTGGTGCATGTGCTGACCACCACACTTGGGACAGGTTGCATATAATTTTACCCCTGTCTTCATCTTTAATCCTCCATTGTATAAGACTCCTTCTTATTTATACCGCCCTCCTGCCTTATGGAGTTTAGCAAGGAGCCGGATTCTCACTTTGAGTATGAGCATTTCAACGGGAGTGAGTATGCAGCTTCCATAATACATCAGGTATAGAAAAAGCTGGATAAGCTTTATCTGTGCTTTCATATACTAATCGCTATCGCTCAAGAATCTAAGCTGAGCCGTTTTCAAACTTATCACAGCCCTGAGACCCTCTAGCCGCTTCTTGGCCATTTCAATATTGATTCGGAAATTATCAAGGTTAAAACTCACAGTCTGCTGCCTGGCTATTGCAGCTAAAAGTTCCTGATCATCAGTCCTCTGGCGTTCCAGCCACGCTTTTTTGCCAGTTTCAGCCAGGGGTTTGCTGCTTGTTGCTGTCTCGGGTGCATCCTTTGCAGTACCGGGGAACTTTGGATCTAGTTTAAGTTGTTCCTTTAACCAAGCACTCTTTTCAGCCTTGGTAAGAGGCTTTTCTATCTCTATGGTTTCTGGAACCTTAACGAGAAGTTCGGCACTGATTCTCTTGACCTCGGCGCAATCCCCAGTGCCGGACAAATAACCATAGTTCAGGTCCTTGAAGGAAGCTTCCTCCCTCAGCGCGGTGTCCAGGACATCCTCATACTCATGGAGCTTATCTATCAATTCCCTGGTTTTCAGCCCCTTCAAAACTTCTACTTTTTGGTCATATTTCATGCTACCTCCTTCAAGGCTTTCTCCAGGGGGATTATGGCTATATAGTTAGTGTTTGTTGCCAGGTCGTATTTCACTGGTTTGGTTTTATCTCTAAGGACAAAGTCGGGGTTGGTGAGGACTTTGCGGAGCTGTGCTTTGGCGGTCAATCTGCAATCAGCGGAGCAAGCATCGCACCCAAATAACATTTGTTGGCAGTTGGGCACATCAGGTCGCAAGCACTTCATCTCAGCATCTGTCAGCTTCAAACTTACCACCAGTTCCCTAACTCTTTTGTCCATTACTTACCTCCTGTTATTGTTCCCCCTGTGGGGCTAGGGGACTTCCACCCTTAGATGCCTGTTTACTAAATTTCAGACTATCCTGCGTCCAGTTCAGCGTCTTTAACGATTCCGCCATCCCCACAGAGGGTTGTGCCAGCTAGTAGCAAAGTAGTCTTACCGAAGCAGTGTCATTATTCTACTACTCTTTCCTGCCCTTTTGGGTAGCCGACACACTTGCTGGCTCGGTCTTTATACTTGCCTGTCAGTAGCATTTAGTGCTTTAGGTTGCCAAGCCTACTTCAATGGCTCTTAGTACACCATGCCAACTTCTTGAACCGATATACAGGACACCAGCCTTATTTTGTTGTTCCACCTCCATAGCCCTATATTTAGTGCTTACCTTGACAAGGATATCTATATGTTGTATGCTAAAAGCAGAAAGGTAGCGGCCCACCTGCTTTCTTTCGTTCTTCAGCCTTGGTTTTCATCGAACCAAGGCTGATTTAATTTCCTTATTGTTTTTGCTTCCTTTCAGAATTACCCATACCCGGGGGCCAGAGATATTAAATACATTACCAATCTCTTTCATCGATAATTCAGGGTGATTTAGGGCATATTCCTTTAGAGCACTGTTGCGTTCAAGCTTTCTTAGGTTATCATATCTTGGCATATCTTACTTATTATAAACTATATTATAAACCTTGTCAATACTCCTACTGCCTTATTTCCCTGACCTCCACCAAATTATGCCGATGATTAGACAGAGCACAACGAGTAGCCAGAGAGATATTATTCCTGCATTTTCCATTATAACGAATATTTTAGTCATCATTCACCATCCTATCACCCAATTCCACGGATTCGCATCATCCGGCAAATGATTGATACGAAGGAATAAGTCAATGAAATCTGGTACAGTGTAATCGCCTTCCGCTTTAGCATCTGCCTCAGAAATATCCCGCAAGCGTTCAGCTCTTAAAAGTGCTATTGTCCGTTCTATCCGTGAAGCCCATCGGGGCATGTGGATTGAGGGTCGCCATTTACCAGCCCCGTCTTTCTGTTGGTCAAAATCCACAGTCCTATCCCCGAGTGAAGTAGTCTTATACCATATGTGAAAAGTTGGTGCATCTACGACCTTGCCAACAGCGTAATTATCTATACGCCTTTCAGTTCTCCAAGTCTCCCTGACCCACAGCAAATCGCCAACTTGCCCATAGGGGCATAAGATGTGGTAATCAGCTAAAGTCTTGGTATTTTTGAACTCCCATTCTGCACCAGCAATATGATGAACTACCCAATCATCGGGGTTTTCGTTAAACTTTTTAAGCCCCCAAGTCCGTCTAGTCATAGGCTTACTACCATCTATGCACTTGAGGGGGTGGTCGCCTGACATTATGATTCCAGTTTCTTTCATTTCATCCTCCAGAACCTCAGACGGAGCCATACATAAAAGGCTCGCCGGAGCAGGATTCTTGATTCACGCCGTATGAACCAGCGCCAGTATTTGCTGCCGGTTGTTTTGTACCACTCCTCACCCTCGACCAGCCGCTGGGCGGAGCGAAAGACTGATTTTGAGTGTATCTTTTTCATTTCTCACCTTTCTTTGTTCGTTTCTTTGATTTACTCTCAAAGTTACGACAGTGGCCATTTCGATATTCGTAAACGGAGTTACAGTATGGTCTACCCTGTCTCATAGCCCGGTCATCGCAGTTTTTACAGTGTTGGCAATAGGTTTCTTTGAATCCCAATGTTAGCTTTTTCATCCTATCCCTCCTTCTTATCTGCTTTGGCGAGGTTAAAGCCCAATATGTTTTAGAGTAGCATTCGCCAAGTACATTACCTGTCTAGCATTGTGAGCCATTGAAGCATTCGGGATATGCTCGCAATTTAGCAGGGCTTCAAGTATACCATAACAGTTGATAAGTTTAGCGGTAACATCTTGTATATTCTCGGCTACAGCCATCGGGTTATCGGGATTAACTTCCTGGCAGGCATTAACGGCTGCTACTATCAGGTGGGCGTTAGCTTCTGCTTCTATTGCTCTGGGACGTGTTAGCTTTTCGTGGTATGGGTAACAGTCGGCAATATACATTAACCCTGCATTTGCCGTTATCCTAAAACCACTTTTTACTTCCCATTTTGTAAACATATCATCCCTCCTTATCTATTAGTGTTAAGCCTCAATGATATTAAGTTCTTGAGCGGAATTAAAATTATGGTAAAACTCTCTAGGGAAATACCAATCTTTGCAATCTTCCCATGTCTCCATATTTTTGATTGCTTCAACTTTATAGCGATAGCCACGATAGCGTATTTCACCTTTCATAGTTGCTTTAATAGCCCATAAGAAGCCACAACCTTTGATTTTAACTATTTCTAAATTATATCCAAATCCTTTAGGCATTTCTCAAATCCTTATCCTTGCCGTAATTATCGGCTTCTGCTTGGTTCCGCCAGACACATATTTCCCTTCCCTGTTCCGAGTCGGCGAGGCAGTAATCTTTGTTAGGATGTGTTTTGAAGAAGTCAGCAATTTTCCGCTTAGTTTCCTTGTTTAGAGTTTCTTTCCCCGCTTTTTTCATCTTCCCTTACTCCTTTTCCTATTTACTAGCCTTAACCAGTTCTCTTATCATACCCCGCTATAGGCTAGTCGTTCCCTCTTGGGGATTTTATTAACCTTCATTATGTCTTTTATTATTGCTGGTGCTTTTATAACCATTTTATAGCGAACTCCGCCCATAGTCATTTCTACTTTGGGTTGATAGCCCACCATGTCAGCGCAGTGTTTATCAAGCCATGCAAAGCCACAAAGAACACCGCTTACACCAGGGCTTAAAATAATATGGTATGTCGGCTCACCATTCGGGCTATAATCTTTTGGCATATTACCGCCCTTGTGGATTGTGGTATCACCCCAATAAACCCGCTTTTTCTTTAGCTTATTATAGACTTCATAACGGGCATACTGAGGCTTTATAATCTCTCCTATTAAGAGCCTGACCCGCATAAAGTCCGTCTCATACAATAACCAGGTAAACGCTAGTGCTATTGATAACAGGCTAATAATCATCTACTCACCTCCCATTTTTATACAATCTTTGCACAGCCATCTACCCACAGGTTCTTTTGGTGGCTCTTCATTACAAAGTTCAGCCTCTGAAGTTACATCTTCTCTGCAACTCTCACAATCACAGAAGGTACATCGTGTATCCACCCCGCATATTTCGCAGTCGGTTTTCATTCTTCAACTCCTTTCCTGGCTAACTCTAAAATACCTCATCTTCCGATACTTCGTAATTGCCTGAATCTGTATCGCCATCGTTTATCATCTTGATTGCTTCCCCTATAGCCCGTTTGTCTCGTTCGTCTTTTGGCAACTCGTTATCGGCTAGAACTGAGACTGTTATAACAACTGTGTGGTAAGTGTCCATAATCATCTCCTTTTATTTATTCTGGCTAACTCTAGCCAGCCTTGCCTCTATAGCTCAATATCACTGTCTGCTTTATTACCTCAGCAGTCAGGTTCTAATTTTTCGATTTCATCAAGTTCGTCAGTCTCTACGATAACACTACTTAGTGAATACCCATCCTCAAATTGCTCTCTTGCTTCTTGCTCCGAATCAGCCTCTATTTCAATGTATCCCGTTATTGTTAGGCTAACTTTGTATTTCATTTTACCCCTCTTTTTATTTATTCTTTTATGACAAACATATAGGATACAGGCTGTTATCCAGAGCCGCGAACATTTCACAATAAGTAGGATGCTCGTCATGCTCAAGAATGGGATTTCGCATAGGACACATCACGCATCCCTCACTTTCTGGTTCAACCGGGCAATGCCTGTAAAGTTTGACCATTTCTTCCAGTGTCATACTCCGCCCCCTTTCATAAACCCATGATTGGATTTATTCTTTGATAATAATTATTCTTAGTTTCCCCTGTGAGGTCATGGCAAAACTAATAGTCTCATTAGCCTTAATAATCCCGGCCTTTCCCATAATATCTTCCAGTTCCTTTAATGATAGAACAACCCGTCTAGTGCTGTCATCAATTTTTATCGTATCCATTGTTTACCCCCCTTATTTACTGAGTCGGGTTACAATCTCATCTAATTGCATACTGGCTCTTGAAAGCGCCATTTGACACCTCATAATTGGCTCATTTGGATAATCTTTGAAGGCATCTGCCAATTCGTGAACGATAAACCAAGCTAGAATATCCCCTGGGTGCCAATTGGTTGGTTCACCAGTAGCTTTATCATAATACTCAGCCAAAAAGCCATTAGGATAAACTTCATTGGCCTCATTTAATATATCTATGAATTTCATATTTCACCCCCTTCCTTTCATTTTTAGAATAAGCAAAAGCGGTGAGTGTTTTTAGCCTCACCGCTTCTCCTGTCCTGTATAGCTAATCCGATAACCCCTACTTGACATAATTTTTAGCTTCCGTAGCTGGCTAGGATTGTAGGTCGAGAGTTTACAAACTTGTTTAGCATGAGCTTTTCACCCCCGGTGACTGAAATTCCTGCCAACCGTTTGTCAACGATTGTTTTTACCCAGCTGGGTAATTGATCGTAAAGTGCTTTACCGTCTATATCGCCGTCAATCCGTCTATCGAAGTCAACTTCCCCTACTAGCAATTCGCCGGCTTCGATAATCCCCCCGTCTGCATCTTCAATAATCCGGTTTAGACTACCACCAAAAAACTGTTCGCGTGTTTTAAACTTGGCCCACCAGTTTTGCCAGTCGCACCGGCATATTGTGTATGCCAGCCGTTCATCTTCAACCTGAGCCTTAAGCACTGCCATGACAAGTTCTTGGTATAGGTCCTCTCGTTCCTCTCGCGGTACTTTTTTACTGAAGATATAGGCTGATTTTAAAGCTAACCTGGCCGGAGCTGGTAAGGCTTTTATAACCTCGATATACTCGTTAACTTTGGCTCCAAAATCTTCGCCGTCAAGTGGCATTGACTTGGCCAGTAATTTTGCTATATCTCGATAACTAACTTTGATCGTATTCATGGATACCCCCCTTATTGAATACCCGGTAGTTATCGGATCCGCTATGTAGCTATATTCAATTTTTAAGGTGCGACACTCGAATATCTAAAATTCGAGCCTACGATAAAATTATATCACGTCTAAAAATAATCTGTCAATAGGGGGCCACGCCTGAGCGTCAATCATTCTAAGAGGAATAGTTTACTGACGTCAGTAGTAGGGGTAGTTCGTGCCCAGGCAGATATAATTGAATATTCATACAGATATTATTATGGCTCTCGAGCTCTCGAATTGGATACAGATTTGAATATGAATATGAATAGTGATATTGATTCAGTGTTAGATAGAGCGTAGGGACTCAAACATGGCTTGGCCATTGGCCCGGGCTAAGTTGAACATATCAGGTTTGGCTATCAATGTTTTATCCCCACGTATTACGCCATGAATCAGCTGGTGGCAATCATGGCAGAGGCAAATAAGGTTCCAGGGAAGGTTGTAAGGGCTCATTGACCTGGCTTCTCCTTCCAGTGGTATTATGTGGTGGACTTCGAGTCTGCTTAGGCTACTGATTTTACGGCTACCATCCGGTCCTTCGTGACCACAGTTAGCACAGTGCCAATCATATTGCTCGAGGCACTCATACCGGGCGTAGCCCCAGAAGAAATGGTCTTGGTAGTGTGTCCAGCAGCCGGAGCGGCGTCCGCAGAAGCGCCGGTGCTTCCCTTCGAGGTCCTTCCCGCACCAGAAGCAACCGCCACTTCCTTCAAAGCTAGTAATAATTGCATAGTTCCCATAGGTATCCCGTCCTATGGATACATCCCAGTGGGTTAGCTCTTCAACTGTCCGGGGGAAGTTCATTCAACAATCGCTCTTAACAAATACTTCCCTATGTATTCCGTATAGGCCGGGGGGATTGCCTCTGCTACTGTGCCAACTCTATGACCACCACCCGCATCTGGCATCCAATCTATGCCCATTGCTTTGCGAAACTTACTGGCGTCACGTTTGCCATGCCAGGGGTCATAAACATTCGTATGGTCGCATGGTAGCAGAAATGTCAGCGGCATCCAAGGGCACTCAAAGAAGCGGTGGCGGATTATTTTCAAACCAAACATGGTTCCACACAACATTAAGTGGCCTTGTAATGGAGCTTTATAAACATTCTCAATGATATAAGGCCGGTCAGCTTCTTTTAACCTTTCTCTGATAGCACCTATTAAATCCTTGTGTTTTCCCTGTGTTTTTACAATATTCTGCATCATCGTGAACGCCTGGCACGGTGGACTAGCGTGGTAAGCATCATACCCCTCAAGGGGAAACTCCAACGCATCGGCTAAATGAAACTTAAAAGGATAATTCTTCTGAGGTTTAATATCCACACCCTCTACCTCAAAGCCTGCGCGGTGATACCCCATTGCAGCCCCGCCGGCTCCGCAGAATAAATCCAGTAACTTTGGTTTATTCATGTATCTATAACACCTTTAAGGTAATATCACTGTCTACTTCATTATGCCTAAACACCGATTAATAGTATTGAGACAGTTATTGACATACTTACACAATACAGTACTTCGTCTTTATATGTGATACTATCGCCCTTCTTGTATACTGACATCATCCCACAGATTAACCCGACCACAATGAAAAAAATCCCAACATACATACGAATATTCATTCTTTCCTCCTTTCAACATATATTATCTGATATTTTCCCATTACCTTCATTCTCCTCTGTCCCTTAGTATTCACAAAGTCATTTAAAGGGCTAGATTTCAAGCTGAGGGGGTGTCATAAAGTTCCGAGGCAGGGGTTTGGGCATATATGTTACTCCACCGCAGCAAAAGCAGCTCAGGTCCCCGTTTTCATCGGGGTACATTGTATTTAGGCTGCCGCAATGAACGCATATCTTTGATAGAGCTCTGTAATTGGTAGCGGTGACCTGAAACCTTTTGTCCGTTATGGGTTGTTTCTTATCCATCAATAAAACTCCACTCAGCCATCTTGCCTCAGGGCTCTCAGGACAGTGCGCACACCAATATTTAACATAGCTCCTATCTCTTTGGTACTGTTGCCTTCCTTTCTTAACCTCTTTATCCCCTCATTTCGTGCTGCTCTTTTAATTTGCTTTACAGTGTGACCTGGAGCATACAGAATACAGTCCGGGAAGGGACACTCAAGGCAATGAGACTGTTTATCCCCTAGTTCTTCCGTAGCCTCTGGACAGCCCTTGTCCGGTACATGGGGGTATGAGGTTAGCCTAGTCATATCCCTAGCTCCACTTCTAATTTCTTTTCCAATTCTTTATAGCCAGAGATTTCGTCTATTGGGATATCGCCTCTAACTTCTTTGTAGACATCAAAAGCATGTTTGATATAAGCATCGGGATACATAAAAGTAGGTTTCTCCTTTGGATATCCTTTTTCCTTCCACTTCTCATAATCGATCTCTGGGTCAGTAAAATCGCAGAGGAAAAGAAGAGGGGGAAAATCGTTGGTAGGAAGAAAATCCTCTTTCCACATTTCAACGGTAACTGGATGAAAGGTATGGTATTGCATTAAATCCCAGAGCTCTTGCTCAATAGCATTAAACTGATTATGGGGTAATTGAAGCCGCCAGACTCTATTAAATAATTCTGTTCGTTCTCCCCTGTCTGTGAAAGCAAAATAGGATTCTAAAGTCTCTGGTTGCCAGCTATTCCAAGGTTTGCCTGTTATTTTTTCTATTCCTGCCTTTTGTTTATTGGAAATTTTCACTTCATAGCCCCCTCTACTTCTTCGGGTGTTATCCATCCCTTCTCCAGCCATTCTCCTATGACGGCCAGGAGCCGGGCTTTCATCAGGGGGAAGTAGCCTTCAACATCTTCATCGATTCCATAGTATCGCACTATCCGCATCGTACCCCGACCTTCGCTGGTTTTAACTACTCCAAATGCCTTGTCGCCGGTGAACTCCCGTGTTCTTTCCCAGAAGTTTTCTTCATCAAGCTTAATCCAGGGCTTGCCTCTAGGAGTTATATTTCTCATACCCCGGGTGTACCCGCACATTGGGCAGAACGCTTCTCGCCATTCAGTCATTTCTCGCCTCCTGTTTATTTATCATACCATGCCGGCTCACTTGTGGTTCCCTGTTCAGGAGTTTGGACAAGCAGCACAAAATTAGGTGTCTCAGCGGCACTTTGAGGTTCAGAATATCCTATTACTTGAATACCCTTTGCCCCCAGTTGATTCGCCTCCAAAATTGCATCAAGTATTTTATGATTCATTTCTTGCTCCCTGAAATTACAAGCAGTGTAATTAGCAGTATCATTATCATAGCTTCCCCCAAACTAATTGTTGCTGGAAAAAGTAATTCAGTCATTTCTCACCCCCATTTCCAAACTAACTCATGTCGTTCTTCCATCGTGATAGTACCATTCTGGAGCTTATCTTTCAAATCTTTTATCCGCTTCTCCTGCCATCGTTTTGCTAACTTAACGGCACCGGGGTTCAGGGTTCTGCCTCTTCTTAAAGCGTTACTCATTTCTCACCTCATCTTCCTTTTCTAGCCTTTCAGCTAACTGCACCAACCGATAACCCGTAAAAATGCCTATAATGTAGGCTAGGGGTAACCCGAGTAAGATTGTAATTATTATCCAAACTGGCATCATCCCCCCTCCTTTACCCAATGTCCCTCGGGGGCCTGGCGAAGTCCCGGGTGATCGGGATGTGTTTTCGCTTTGAAGAAGAAGGGGCTCGCGTGAATAACCCTCCGGACCTTCCCCTCGCACTCCGGGCATCTGCTGAGGGGGGGGGCATTGATGTCCTTTTTTACCTCAACCTTATACCGGCACTCCTCACACTCATATTCATACGTTGGCATCCTTTTTCCTCCAATATCTTCCTAAGTTCTGCTGAGTTTGCAAGGGCCTTATCGCAGGACGTTGAGCATTCTCTTGAAAATGTTTCAGCATCTTTTAACTTCGACTCACAAAGCTCCCAATTTAGTGTTATTAAATCTTGCTCAGACATGCTCCCTCCTTCACCAAGTCTTTAGTGGGTCTGACCTTTTTGTAGCCAGCTTTAAGTGCATCCTGTCTACAATGAGAATATCCAGTATTGTAATCCCCTCTGAACCTACGCTTTAATACTGGCAATTCTCCCTTAACCTCCACATACAACCCATCCAGGGAGAGGAAGTGGTCAGCTTTTTTCCTCGCATCAACTTTGCCTCTCCAGTTATCAGGTATGTCTTCCCACTTATAGCCGAAGTATCCATTACAGTCTAAAAACCAACCATAGATTTGTTTTGCCAGTTGCTCCCTCAATTCCTTTAACTGTATGGTCATGTTACCTCCTTGCATCTCAAACACATTTCCTTCATGCCCTCAATGCCCTTTATACACCGATGGCTCTTGCGGTTATACTTTCCATATAGCCCGCAGTGTTTAGCTCTGATTTTTGCTTTGGTCATTTACCCCCCTTCAGAGCTTGCCTTAAATCTTCTGGCAAGTCGTAGCCTGATTGTAAATATAATAATATCAAGCCATCCCTTCCAGCACTGGGGTTCATAATAGCACTTCCGGGGGTATTTAGTTGCCTCCAGGTAGTGCGGGCATTTTTCTAGTGGGCAAAGCTTTTTCATATTACCTTCCTTTCAACTATCTGGGAAGATAGTCTCACCATTCCAGGGACAGTCAGGGCATAGCTTTTCGTGTAATTCTATTAGTTCCTGTTCGTATTTGGCATTGTAGGCTTTCCATGCTTTGCCACAGGCTTCCCGTGTCTTATGGAGGCCTTTCAATGCCTTGTCGTAGGCTTCCCGTGCCTTGTCCCAGGCCAGATACTCTATGGACTCTCTGCCTGGTATTAAATCTTCCGGTACAATTTTGAATAGCCTCAGCCGTAGTTTCCGCTCGCTCTTTGGCTTATACTCCTTAATAAACTTCACCCTCTCATCATAGTCATAGCAGTATTCAAATAAAATATAGTGATGACAGTGGGCGGCTAATCCTGATTTTTTCATGTTACTCCCCTCCTTACTATTCTGCTAGGAATGATAGTTTTTATCCCATCACCTGCTGCCTTAACCGCTCAACTGTAAGCCGGCAATATTCCTCCGAGGTATCAAAGCCTATAGCTCGGCGGTTTAACTTCTTGGCTACCTTCAGTGTGGTGCCGGCGCCTGAAAACGGGTCAAGAACTATACTCGGCACTTTATCGGCATTACATTTACAGGTGGGCTGCCAGCCGAGGGTCTGTTTTGTATTTTGATATTCACCACCCCTTGCCCTTGCTGCTTGCCTCAACTTTGCCAATTGGTTAGCGTTATGACCTTCTTCATTTGTATAGGCAGTCTTTGATTGTCCATCGTGTGCGGTGAATCCTTTGGATAATAACCTTTCCCACGGTGCCCCGCACTTACTACAGCAGCCTACTTCTGGCGTGGCTGCCTTAATACAGGTCTCGGGTAACTTCTCTGGGAATACTGCGAAATGACACGCTTTGAAAGGTTGCGTAGGAAAGCTCCAAACATCTTGCAACGGAAAGTGAGATGTGGTATAATAATTATATGAGCAGATACAGCCAAGTGACCGTAAAATGTGAACAGTGCGGGAAGGAATTTTTAAGAAAACGCTATCATTCGTTGCTATCAGAGAAACAGTTTTGCGGATTTCCTTGCTACGCAAAGTGGCAGTCAATTCATCGCACTGGCGAGAATAATCCGAATTACAGAAAAGACTCCCATCAGCTTTTTGAATGTGCTTGGTGTGGTCAACTTTTTTACGACCGTATTTGTGACCGCCGTCGGGGCAGCAAAGACTTAACATTCTGTTGTCGCCAATGCTTTCAACAATTTGCCCGCACTCGGTTTCGTGGTGATGGAAACCCAAGTTGGAAAGGTGGACACCCCCGTTGGTATGGTATAACTTGGAAGTCAGCGAAAAGGAAGGCACTAGAACGAGACGACCGTACATGTCAAGAGTGTGGCTCAAAAGATAATCTTGTAGTTCACCACCTTGTAGCGTTTGTTGTATATCAGGGTGAAGCAGAGGCGAATGTATTGGACAACCTTGTAACACTCTGTAGAAGTTGTCACCTTGCTCGTCATCCTCGTTAAACTCCCATACTGAACGGATGTTGCGACCACTAGCTACAAAATCTCTACTTCGCTCTCCCAAGTCATTGTCGTTACGGTCAAGGTTCAAACCATGAACCCTAGAACCACTCACGAAATTAGTTCTTTGGGGGTCAGTGTTCTTTTCCCTCACGGCATCAGCATCCCAGTAGTAATCGTGCCCTTTCCACAGGTTAATACGCTTCCATAGCTGGGTCTTACCCTTGCCATTACAGGTCGAGCACTTTGTCTCCTGCCACACATCAAGTCCAAGATAAACATTGATTCTACCCGTAGCTTCACATTTGGGGCATTTAATCATTACCTTCCAATCAGGCGGTTCTACGGCAACTTCTTCATCGGTTATCTGATTTAGCCACCTATAATCAGCTTTAGGCTTCTCCCTTGTTCCCTTACCATCCCGATGCGTCCAGTATAAAGACTTACCCGACTTGGTTAGCATAAGCAGATACTCATGGCTTCCCGTAGGTCGGTCAGTAACACTCTCAGGCATTGGGTTAGGTTTGGACCAGATAATATCTCTACGCACCCACCAACCATCTTCCTGCAAAGCGATGGCTACCCTGAACGGTATTAAACAGAGGTCTTTGGGTTTGAGACCACTTGCCCTGAGCATTGATATATTTCCGCGGTCAAGAGGATAAGCCCCAGCATCCTTTCTGTCACCGTGTCCTGAGAAACTTCCCTTGCCACCGCCTGGGTTGAAGCAAGTACCTTTTCCAGAGCCATAACTATCCCCTATATTCCAGAACACAACACCATCCTTCCTCAACACCCTTCGTATCTCCCTTAATATCTCAACAGTATGCTGAACATACATCTCAGGGGTCGGCTCTAAGCCATAAGCACCCTTCCATGCACCACAGAGAGAGCAGAAAGAGCCAAGTTTGGTTTCCTCTGCCTTCTGGCCCCCAAATGCTCGAGGGTTATTATCGCCATAGTAAATAGTGCCCGTATCATTTCTACCCACCTTAGCGAGTTTTTGTATTCCCCACTCATGCTCACAATGATTATCACCCCATATCAAGTCCTGCTCACCACTATATTTCCTTAATCCCCAGTAAGGAGGCGAGCAACAAACTGTCTGCACAGACTCATCGGGTAATTCATTCTTGCGGAAGTCCTCACAATAAAGCGTGTCGTGGTTATCCTGGTAGAAAGATTCCATCGTTTTACTTTTCTCCTCGCTATTCTAGTAGGAATGATAGTTTTACATTTCATACCCAAATAATAATGTTTATTCGGTCATAATCCAAGCATTTCAACTCAGCATCACCCTCATATTTACCTTCATCAAGAAAGACGATTTGTTTTTGGCATTTACCATCTTTGGCGAACTTACAATCTTTCTTAGCGCATTTTATATCAGTCGGCATCACTCACCTCCTCTGCTGTTTATCTCTTACCATCCCAAAATAGCAAGATAACAATTAAAAGTGTTATCAATTGATTGCCTAATACTAATGTTATAACTGCCCAGTCTGGCATCACTCACTCCTCATCTTTGGGATATAGCTCCGGCCATTTATCCGAAAGGGCTTTCGGGAAGTTCAAACCGTAAGCCGAGGCGATTATTAAACCAGAAAGCCATATCAAAAATACACCAGCCACGATTACATCTGGGTGGAGAACCAATGATCCTCCTATGAAGGACAGCCCAAAAGCCATTAGAATGAACGCTAATCTTGCTCTTTTCATATTCACCTCTACACTCGCTATTCTATAGACTAAGTTATCCTGATTTCTTCTTCACGCCATACGGTATCACAGAGAAGGCACTTAAACCCCGGAAGGCCGGTCATGTTGGTAGTTTCGCTCTTAGGGGCAACCAAGTGCCACTCCCCGTCATAAAGGAAAACATTTACCAAAATCTGTGGCGTGAGGCGCTTTTCCTCTGAGCAGTATCTTGCATATATCCTGTTTTGTTCCAATTGGTTAATCCTTCGCTTCAGTTGCTCCCACTCTTGCCTTAAATCCTTAATGTCTTTCCTTGCTTGTTCATCCTTCATCTTTCACCTTCCTTTTATTTACTGTGCTGAGCTACGGGTATGTGTGGTCTTCTCTGCGCTCTCCTAACAAAAAATAATCCGTGTTTGCTACATATATAATAGGCTCCGTCCTCCGTCTTGACATCTCTCAATTTGCTACCATGACAATCAGGACAGGGCTGATATCTTGGCATATTTTGGCCACCATGATTAGTTGTAACAATTCTACCCGTCCGGGTAACTTGCTTCTTATATTCAGCAAGAATCTTCGCTTCTATTTCTTTCTGGGTCTTCTTCTTCTGAAACTTTTTCTTTAACCAATCCAAGCACATTTTTATACCTCCTTTATTTTTAGTGTCTAAACCATTTCCTATTCTTAAATCGCCATATCCCATATCCTATACAAACTAGCAAAGTGAAAGTAGAGACAAAAATTAAAATAAAAACTATCAATTCATTAAACACATTTACCTCCCATACCCCAACGACACACGCTCACTGTCAAAGAAGTGAAACCCAGCTCATTGCAAGGGTAGCAGCTGTACCAGGTATTAAAACAGTGGCACACAGTATTTTAAATGAACTCCAGTTGGTAGTCTTCACCAGGTAAACCCCGCAACCTAGCAGGATGGTAATATAAACCCCAGTTATTAAGCCAAGAAATATACCCATGCTTCACCTCCAATATTTTTTAATCATGTTCGAACTTGGCTCCACAATTTGGACAGTAATCATGCCTTATACCATAAAATTGATGCAAAGGTAGGGTTCCGTTACAACAAGAGCATTTTTCAGTTGTTACTTCCCCAGCTTCTAATAAATATTCTCCACATTCAGGGCAATAATCAAAGAAAGTATTCCAAGGTACTCCAGTATTAAAATGCTTATGCTTTTTATGGACATTTGCAGGTTTTGTCTCACGGATTATAAAAGCCATCTTTTACCTCCAAAATTCTATAAATGGATGTACACCATCGGCAAACACGTCACTATCCGCCTGCAAAGCGCCGCCGACCACCTCTGTAGATTCTTCTTCCTCTCCAACATACTTAATTGCAGAGTAGCGAAAGGTCATATCCGAGGATGTGCGTTGCTTGTGGCGCATAAAGCTTTTCACTGTTATTTCGGGGAGCTTCCGGGCTAACAATGTGTTTACAGTGCGTCTGATGCTATGGAAGCCCACCTGGGGAATGTGCGTTAGTTTAATGCGGTATTCAAAGCAATGCCACAAGGTGAGAAGGAAGAACTCACTAATCGACTGGTCAAAATCATATCCTTTGAGGTATGGGATAATCTCTTCCGGTAACAAATGGGTACGCTCTCGGCCGTGCTTGGCGGTAGCGATGTGGATTGTTCTGTCCTTCGGTCTTATATCCTTATTTTTGAGTTCTATCATTTCCACGCGTCTTAGTCCGTAAGTGGTAGAGAGGGCAAGAAATGCCATCTCATCCGGTTTACCTTTCCTTCTGACTGCCTCTATCATCCGTCTGACAGTTCTGGGGTCCAGTGCTGGTGCCTGAATCCCGTCCTCGCTTATCTGAGGAGCTTCGCCATGGGCAAATGGCCACTCAATTCCTTCCGGACTGAGTGCGACCTCGTTCCTCTTGAATAGAGTACGGATGACACGAAAGACGAAATTAATGCTACCTTCGGAATACCGATGGTTGTTTTTGAGGTGTTCCATAAATCCAAGGATGGTTTCCCTATCCAGGTTACCATCGGCATAATTCAAGAAGTCAGTAGCATAGCGCAAGTAGTGGGCCCGAGTCGTCCCTTTGCTGCCCAACCTCTTTTCGTATCTGTTTAATAGTTCAGCGTTGCTTATTTCAGTCACGGTTTTATCTTTCCTCAACTCGGGCTGAATTGTTGTGGGGGCTGATCTCCCGTCATTTTCTGCATTTTCACAGGGACTTCCTGCATTATGAGATTAAATTTATTGCAGTACATGGTCATACATTCTTTACAGATGTCCCAATAAATGACTATTACAGGTATTTTAACTGTGGGGCTGAAAATGGCGGTGATACGTTTATTATCTACTAATGGAACCTGCATCATAAGACCTTCGGGATAAAGCCCCTTACTTAATTTTCCTTGTTCTATGAGCCCGCTGATTGTTTCCTGCCCTAATCGCTCCTTACACTGACAGTGAGGGCAATCATCTCGGGTGATCGGGAACTCCATTTCTTCTATCATGGTTTAACCTCCTGCAATTCTTTCATTTCTTTAATGGTTTCCATTCAAAATAGCCAAAGGCGCGAGGTAAAACAACTATTACAAGTTCAGGATGTTCTTGCATATAGTCTATTGACAGCTCATCAGAGTTATTCTCTGGGTCAAAACAAATGTGAATATCTGTGATGGGCCTTACCTCCTTTTTCTCATCTCTATTAACGAGGTATATGTTTGCTTTCATTTTGTCCTCCTTCACTATTCCTTTGTCTCTCCTGGTAGTATAAACCATTGTTCTTGAGGTCTATGCCCCCTGTTTTTCGTTATGTGTTTCCCAGCTTCGATGAGTAGCTTGAGGGCGAAGTGAATATCTGTAGCTTCTGTTTGGTAGGACTCTACTTGATGCTCAACAACGATTTCAATAGCTTCTTCTAGTATCATAATTCCTCCAGTTGTGCTAAGAATTGACTGGCATATTTTCTCTCGTCTTCTGGGGTTTCGGCAAGACACCAGAGTTCATAGGGTGAAATATCAGCCAAGCAACGCCCAAACTTCCATCTGTAGGGGCAAGCAGTGCAATCACTGGAGGGTTTTCCTATACTATATTCGCACAGGGCGCAATCGGCAAACATTCCCCCATACTTAGTATCAAGATCTTTCATAACCTCTTTGTGGGCTTCACCCCTTACAATCCGTTCCCACTTCTCTATAGATATGTCTATTGCCTTTCTTTCAGCTAGTCCCATATCAACCTCCCTTCACTATTCCTACAGGAATAGTAGATTCGCCTATTGTATTCTGTTACCT
>SDBU01002833.1_pt1 | contig 22542 bp, 21 predicted proteins | sample 2277071 | NCBI WGS metagenome assembly SDBU01 (sample SAMN10397929, study PRJNA504765) | marine sediment metagenome | isolation source: marine sediment core GS08_GC12, 126 cmbsf | place: Arctic Ocean: Gakkel Ridge, Loki's castle | collected 2008 | reverse complement strand
GATCTGTTCCGGGGTATATCGCTTGATGGGCATTATTGCCTCCCTTTTTTGTACCGAATACTAACTTACGAACTGGTACAGCTTTTGGGGGGCAGGTCAAGTTCAAATTCTAGGCTTCGGAATGTAGGAATAGAGGGGAAGCAGGCGGTTTTCAAAGAAGCTGGTTATGATACCACAAAACTAATATCTCTAGCAAACGGATGGGGTATCGAACAAATTAATGAACGTCAGAAGAGACTAGCACAATTGGCAATTAAGGCATGGCCGATATAGAAGACGACAAGCCAGAGACTCTTGCAATCGCCGTCGAGTCGATGCACAATTGCAAGGCAACCTATGTTAAGTCGATAGCGGTAAAAGAATCATTTGAGGGGAAGCCCGTATGGGAAGGTAGCGTACACAAGTTTAATATCGTAGGGAATCCTACCGCTCAAGTAGCCTATGCGTGGACATCGCCAATTGTAGGAAGTAAAAAGCGAAGAGTGTTTGCCGTGCTCGAAATAGCCCCAATCAAATCCGCTGTCGATGCGGTGAGAGCATCAATTGTTCAGCAACAAAGGACCAGACATGAGAGATAAAGATGTAATTACAAAAGCCGGGATAGAAGCGGCTGGCAGCATCACGCCAGAGGTCATCCAGATCGAAGTAATGACGGACATTCGGGATCAGCTTAAGCGAATAGCGGATGTGTTGGAATATGCAAAGGAAGCATTGTTGCACTGGGAGAGATCGCCCGCATAAAGATTGCGAATAATTCAAATTAGGACACTACCCGGTTCCGAGCCTTTTGGACATTCAGAGTTAAAAACTAAGGTATACATTCTGCCTTTCCAAGGTTTAATTAACGCCTCATCCGAAGCGTGCCAGCGAAGTCTCGAATTGGTCACCACTGGTCACCGTTGGGCAAATCCCTGCCCCGTTTTCCTGCCTCATTTTGTATTTCACGACGGAAGGTACATGAACTGAAAATCCATTGGTAACGAATTCTACTGATTAAAAAGCCCCACAGCTTTTCAACCGTGGGGCCTTCTGTCAGGTTGGCAGATACCAACTATTTCAGCAGTGAGGCACACTAAGGTCACAGTGGCATCCTAAGCTGTTGTTTTTATTAACCAATCGTCGGGCTCATAACCCGAAGGTCGTTGGTTCGAGCCGGAGCGACCGCCGGGAGCGGAGACTGTTGAGCGTATGGTTCCGGGCTGCCTGAAACTGGCTATGCTGTGTGAATCCCTGGAAGTGACCGACCCGGAAGGGCAAACAACCCTGACCCTTTCCACCGATTCCCTGCTATGTGCTCAAATGCTGGTGGAAAATCTGTTCCTTCCATCAGTGAATTACCTACTTGAGGAGGAAATAGTCTACGGGCGCGAACGGATGGCGGAGAAGAAAGTAGAAAAGGCCCTGAAAGCGGCGGGTGGCACCCTGGACCGTGCGACCTTATATCGGGCCGTACGGCTAGGTGGTCGGGAACTTGAGGAAGTGATGAATGCCCTAATGGACCAAGACCTAGTGACAATGGCCCAGGAACACCAGGAACGGCCCCAAGGGGGCGGAAAGCCTAAAATCCTGTATACTTGGGTAGGCAAATGAACAAGAGACCCCCTATGGCAAATTGGGTACTTTGGGTACTTTGGCCAGACCAATCCACCAATCTGCCCAATCTGCCCAATGTACCGGGGGGGGGTTGAGGCTTAGAATGGACGTTCTTACCCGTAGGATAGGGGGCAAGGCTCAGGAGTTCAGAGTCTACTCCAAGGAAGAGGCTGACGCGACAGGGATTAAGTATGTGCATTGGAAAGAGGCCCAGCCCGGCGATTGGGCATTATCCGATGACGGCTATGTGGGGGAATGCTTGAAGTCGAAGGCTTATACTGACAGACGCAGACCCAACCGCGCCCGGCGGCTGGTAACCCTGAGTTTCGGGCGGATGTGGGTATATCCGAGCGCCAAGCTCGAATACCTTCCCCGTAAGGCCAAGGGAGCGTACAGCTACTGTTCTCCCACAACCTGGGCCGACGTTGAAGCGCGGATGACCCGGACAAAGCGAACTGTTCACGCCTACGCCTTGATGGTAATCGACGGTCAGGGTGTTGACTGGAAGAAGTTGGGTTTGATCTATCGCCCTGACCAAAGGATACCAGGGGCCACCGTTCGACGGCTTTTCAAACAGGAAGCTATTAGGAAGATGATTGATAAGCGCTTCCGGGAGCTTATTTCCGCAAGGGGCATAACTGAGGGAGATGTTATTGATATGCTTCTCAATGCTTTTAAGATGGCTGGAAATAACAAGGATGCCAAGGAGATGAGGATGGTTGCAGAGGATTTTAGTAAGATGCTGGATATGTACCCAAGCAAAGAGGTTAAGCGATGGTACTGAGAGAGGCTTCGGTAGGCTGACCTTGGAAGGGGCACACTTTGAAATAGGCTTGATCCTGGCCCGGCTTGATGACATAGCCCGGCGGCTGGATGGTCAGCACGTCAGCCCTTTTCTGACCACTGCTGAGGCTGCGAGTTATATCCGATGCTCACCCCGGAAGGTGGAACAGCTTACCCGGCTGGGCTTGCTTCCCTATCACCGGCAAGATGCTACTCGCTCCAAGTCTCCCAGGCTTTACCACCGGAAGCACCTAACAGCCTACCTGGTGGCCGGGCGGAACCCTGTCAAGCATCGGCTTAGCCCCACCGAAAAAAGAGAGGTCGAGGAATTGATCTCGTGAAATCTGTTTTTAAAGATCAGACCCTTTACCTGGGGGATTTCTTCGCCCTTGCTGGTGAGCTGGAACCCGGATCTGCTGATCTCGTGCTCACCGATCCGCCCTATGGCTGCATTGCCCAGGTGCAGCCCTGGGATGTTCCGATAGACTTTGCCCGGCTGGGGCGTGCCTTGGCCCGGCTCCTGAAGCCCACCGGACAGATTGCCATTTTTGCCGATTTCACTACAGCTGTTGACATCTACACGGCATTCGGGGCAAGCGGCTTTGAGTTCCGGTTTCCTTTCATCTGGCAGCGATACCCCGGTCAGCCGGTGAACCTGCACAGACCTATTTCAGATGTTGAACTCATTCTCATTTTCAAACGCCAGGGGGCCAGGGTGGGAGACCTGACATTCAACGCGGATCAGGTGGCCACCCAAGGTCAGCCCTACCGTAAAACATCATTTATCGAGGTGAATCCCACCCGCCGGGGTATAAAGGCCACCGTTTTTGAGAACCACGACGGACAGAGGCATCCCCGGACTGTGCTCAGGTATCCGGCAAAACCTTGTATGGTGAAATCAGAAAGGACCACCCACCCCTGCCAAAAGCCTACCGCACTCTTGGAGTACCTGATCCGGTTACTGAGCAATGAGGGGGACACAATCCTTGACCCCTTCACCGGGTCAGGTTCAACCCTGGTGGCTTGCCACCGGCTGAAACGCAAGGGCATAGGCTTTGAACTGGCCCCGGAATACTTTGAAATGGCGGATACCCGGCTAGTGCGGGAGACGGCCCAGGGGGTGTTACTGTGATCCGCTTAAACGGCCAAGAGTATCCCTCATTTAGCCCAGGGCGGCGGATCGGCCCCAAAGCCGGGGGTAGGTATGGCTAAGTGATATGTGGAGTTATACGGAAAGATACGGAATAATGACAATCAAGTTTCCGTATCAGGTTATCGGGGCCATAATGCTGTTATTACTTGATACGGGAATTTCCGTAGCGTAATGTACGGAAGCATGGTGAGCGATTATCCCATATCACAGAAACGATTTTGCCGGGGGCTTGCTCCTATCATGCTCACCATGCACAGAGTGTTTTATTTGCAGGTCTCCGGCGCACCTTATTCATGGAGGGCTAGGGCATGGCTGGTCTAAGGAAACTCAGGGGCAAGTATTACGTCCGGGTCTACTTACCGGGCGGGAAGGAAAAACTCATACCTACTAAGACCGGGGACCGTAAACGGGCGGAAGCGTTTAGGCGCCAGATCGAAGAACGGGAGTTCCTGGTCAAGGCGAAACTGGCCGAAGAGGTGAACCACATTACAACCACTCTGAATGATGCGGTGGACGAATATCTGAGGGACTGCAAAAACCGGCTCCGAGCCTCCACCACCAGCTCATACCAGTTGGCCCTTGCCGACCTCAAGTCCTGCTGGGGTGACATAGATGTTCGAGGCATCACCCCAAAGCACCTATCCACCATCAGGGAGTATCTATCGGCTCGGGTCAATTCTACTACTACCAATATCCGGCTCCGATCCATCCGGGCCTTCCTAAACTGGCTGGTAAGCTGCGAGAAGATAGACCACATTCCCGGCAAAATCTCCCTCGTAAAGACGGAGAACAGCCTTCCCAAGTTTTTCAACCCAAAGGAGCTGGACAGAATCTTTGCGAAGGTCAACGATCCCAGGCTTAAGGCGGTATTCAACCTACTGGCCGAAACGGGCCTTAGGCGGAACGAGCTGTTCAAATGCACCCTGGAAGGGAACTACCTGCACCTCCGGGAGACCAAGGGGAGACGGGAGCGGCTGGTCAGGATACCACCCGAGCGAATTCCCGATTTTATCCTTGCTACTGAAGACCCCTACCACCCGGACTTCATTAGCCATGCCTTTACCAGGGCTATGAAAGCTGCCGGAGTCACCCTTGCTGGTCGTTCCCTGCACAGCCTCAGACATACCTTCGCCCTTCGGGAATACCACCGGACGAAGGATATTTACTACGTTAAGGGACTCCTTGGGCATTCATCGGTAACTGTTACAGAAATCTATATGCGGTTCCCGGAGAAATACCTTGAGCAGGTCTTTGGGGAATCGGATCGGGAGCCGGTTACCCAGGCAATCCAGGCAGCTCAGGGGGCAGGTCGCAACCTGGCATTTCAGGCATGAAACTTGTCCTGAGCGTAGACGAAGGAACGCGCTCGAATCGCCACGCTCCTGGATACATACCGGATACGCATAGTAAATTCACGACGGGTGCGCAGCGGACTCTTAATCCGAAGGTTGAAGGTTCGATTCCTTCATGGCGCACAACAGGGTACTTGGTACCCACTGTTTGGGGACACGGTAGCTCAGTCGGTAGAGCAGCGGCCTTTTAAGCCGTTGGTCGTGGGTTCGATTCCCACCCGTGTCACAAAGCCCCTCAAACGAGGGGCATTTGCATTTCCTACTTCAGCATCACCATCCACCAACAGGCATTACTCCATAATCTTATAGTACCGACATCGCAGAAATAGGGCTGTTGGGCTAGGAATCTCATTGGCGGACATAATCATTGGGCTGATTCAGTAGGGTCACGTAGTAGATCAACTAGCGCTTCCATTTGAGCGTCCTCCCCCTCTCTGACATCATTCCCCGTCGTAAATACACTAATATCCGGCTTCAGAGTGTTCTCAGGATCAGACTCAGGGGTGGGCCGGGGGAAATATTTATAGGAAATCCTAAAACTATAATTAGTGTTAGGCATTCGAAATTCCATGGGATCACCAAAGCAGCTTGGGGAATTCCCAGTTGGCTCTCCGATAATTATTCCCAATCCATTGTCCTTGATAGTGACTGCGAACATGTTGGCCGAGCTGAAAGTATTTTTCCTCGTTAAGACAAATAGTTTGCCGCTGAAAAGCAAATCGGAGTCACCTACCCGGCTATTATTCATAACCATGGATGGATTACGCTGATACCCAAAGCCCGATTCACCTTTCATTGTTCTGGCAAATTCTGAATACCTGATATCAGCTCCATACCATGAATAGCGGTCAACGTCGAGAAATCTTATGAACTCATTGATGACATTCGAATTTCCACCTGCATTTTGCCTCAGGTCCAGCACGATATTATTCACGTCGGAAATATTCACATCGGTAAAGAATTCCATCAGAGTGGACGAGTAGGTCGAATTAAACCGGCATTCATTCAACTTCAAAACTGCTAAATCTTCAGTCTTATCTATTGTATAATCGATCCATTTCCAATTCGGGTCTTTAGGTCTTGGGCCCAGCTCAATCATAGGTATTCTAATTTTAAAAACCCGATTCTCCCTCCCCAGCATCACTTCTACGCTATCATTCTCAATCAGATTATAATAATGTAGAATTGTTTCTGAGATTAGGAACCCTTGTCCCATCAACTTGATATATTCATTGTTCTCAGCGCAGATGATGCCCCTTAATTCACTGAACAATTGATCTACCGTCAGATCTCCGATAGACATGATTCTGTCGCCTCTATTATGATATTCGCTATCAAACTCAACGAACAAGCCTTCCTCAAGCCAGAGTAAGGGTACTGGAATCCCACGTTTCCAGCTGGGCCACATGTTGGTATGCGCATCATTGAACGAAAAAAACAATCGATTTACCTGAAAAAAGAAGGCGTTCCTCTGCATCGGCTTCTTTATCTGCATCCGAATATCATTTGCTATTGATTGCTGATCATCCGTGAATCCGTTCAGAGTCAATGGATGGATGTTTCGGAGCCTCTCCAATGCATATTCAAAATCCTGCTCCATCATTTCAACGGCCACGGTATCAGTCGCCTTGATTTGTTGATTATCAGTTCCTACCCCCTCTGAACTATCCTGAAATAGTATGGACGCGATGGCGAGTACAATTACAATACCCAAAAATTGACTGGCTCTTAAGTCTCTTGCCCTCATAGAATTACTAGACGAACCTCTTCTTTGGTTGACTGTCAAACTTAGGTACGGCCCGCACTGTGTTGAACACCTGTTTAGAATTCTCTCCGCATAGGTCACCGCTGGTCACCATAGGTAAAATTGTACCCCGCCAAGCCTCGGCGTAGCCTACCCTGGGCGTACCCCTCCGGGCGTTGCCCGACGGGCAGAGCCGCCCTACGGGGAGCCCGGCGAGCCAGGCGGCGGCCTGCTCCGTTTTCCTGCCCCTTTTTGTCTCACATACGTAATGTGGTGGAAACAGGCCTTGATTTATGCCAGTGGACGTCTATGAAGGTGGGGCCAGCAGATCCTGGATCGGCGTGAAATAATCAAGCGGAAAACGCTTCAGAGGAGGCATGAGATAAACCTTGGAAGCGCAGAATGTTTCTCTTAGTTTTCAGCCCCAGATGTCCAAAGGGCTCTGAAGACCTACACGCGCCCTGATTTACGTGCGGGTGGCCAATGGAAAACAAGCGTTTTTCCGAACGAAAGGCAGGCAGTAAACATGGCGGGGGACCAAGAAGACACCAGCCTTTGGAATTCTTTGTCGGGGCGGTCCGTCAGCTGACGGATGGGCACAGATTGTACCTGATGTGGAGGCCAGAACAATATTGCCCCTTATAAGCAAACAAGTGGAACCAGGATTGACGGTGTGTTCGAATACATGGGAAAGTTATACTGGCGTGGCCGCTAATGGTTATATTCATCGTCCGGTAAAGCACCAGGAAGGTGAGTACAGTGATGGCGATGAGAACCATATCAACGGCCTGGAATCGCCCAGCTGGCGGATGGGGATACCACAAACGGAGGCTCGCCACTAAGAGTGAAATCCTAAGAGAAAGACTCCCTCTTTACCGTTCGGCTGAGCGTTCGACTGAGCTCACGCCGAAGTCTCACGGCGAAGCCTGACTGAATATGTGTGGTGCTACAATCATCGTAGCGAGAGCACCGAGATGCAGAAGAAACATTTACTTATACAACTTGAAGGAGTCGGCATTTAGTGGCTCTTTTGGGACTTTACCCAATTGTTATGCTTTCAAGAGGCTTTGTTGCACCCCATAAAGAAAGCCATGTGGTAAATCGATACAAACTCCGATTTATCGTCCCTGCTGTATTAATCCTAACCTCCCTGCTAAGCGCTCAAACCAACCTTGCTATCATCCCCTTTGATGCCAAAGGCGTCTCCGATATTGAGGCCGGCCTTCTTACCGACCACTTGGGCCTCGAACTGTCCATGACCGGTCTGTTCACCGTTCTGGAGCAGCGCAAGATGGATAGCATATTAACCAAACATAACTTCCAGATGGCCAACTGTGTATCGGAGGAATGCCTGGTGGAAGCGGGACGACTGCTGGACGTGGAGCAGATAATAGGCGGCATCGTCGTCAAGGCCGGGAACACCTATTCGATGATATTATGGTTGATCGACACCCAGAGCGGGGCCATCGTCCAGTTGATCAGCTACGATCACCAGGGGACCTTAGCCCAGTTATGGAGCCCCGGCATGGGCGTTGTGGCCAGTAGATTCGCCGGACAATTGGTGGAGCCGGACAGACAATCCATTCCAGTAGATGACCAAAAGGTGGCATTGGCCGCCCGCCCTACCCGCCGGGTACGCAAGGGCGACCTCTATTTCTTTCCCAAGCTGGGCATTGGCCACTCCGGCTGGCCCAGAACCGGGCTTGACCCCTCAGTCTGGGGAAACATCCTCTCAACCGGGGGGCAATGGGGGTACGGACCGATTTTGGGAGGGAAACTATTTGGTGATGTGCTGGTGATGTATGACGATGTCATAAAAAGGGTGAACTCCCTTAATGTGGTGGCCCTGTATGAACTGCAGCTCTGGATATTTTATGGACAGGGGGGCATTGGCTATATATCGGACCAGGGAATAGGGGGATTCGGTATCCGGGCTGGAGGTGGTATCGAAATTCCTATTGGGAAAAAATTCCGCCTGAGGCCCGCCTTGGAAATCAACTACGGGAAAAAAAGTGGCCAGAGCAGCTACGCCCTTAATCTCAATTGGGGGTTCAAATTCCCGGGTGTTCGCTAAGCCGCTGGAAGTTCCTACACGATTTTCCCCCACCTGCTTTATATTTCTATTTCTGGTAGCTGGTTTAAATAGGGAACTTCCGTATTTGAAGGTTTTGTCCATATTCGGGACCCGCCCGGAATGCATTAAGATGGCTCCGGTGCTTCACAGGCTGAAGGAGGATGCGGCAATAACCTCCCTGGTCTGCGTTACAGCCCAGCACCGACAGATGCTCGACCAGGTATTGGACCTCTTTCAGATTCGCCCCGATGTTGATCTCAATATTATGGTGGACAATCAGGGGCAGGAGGAGACCGGCGCCGCGATTCTGTTGCAACTCAAGCCCGTTCTAGTCATGCGGGAAAAGACGGAGCGCCCCGCGGGGGTGGCGGCTGGCACAGCGAAGTTGGTGGGCACCTCGACAGAAAGGATCGTGGAGGAGGCATCCTTGCTCCTCGATGCCCAAGATGAATATGAAAAAATGGCCCGTGCACACAACCCTTACGGGGACGGACACGCTTCCCAACGCATTGTAAAACGGATACTCGATGACTATACCCTTTGAGAAAATATCGGTGATCGGGCAGGGTTATATCGGCCTGCCCACGGCGGCCATTCTGGCAAGCAGGGGAGTTGATGTCATCGGCGTCGATTCAAACCTACAGGTTGTGGCCGGTGTCAAAGATTCCACTATCACTTGCCTGGGCTTGTCCTTCAAGGCTGATGTGGATGACCTGCGGGAAAGCCCGGCCGTCCAGATCGTACAGCGGCTCGCCCGCAAGGGAGTTGGGAAAATCTTTGTAATAGAGCCTCATATCGAGAAACTTCCGCCCGAACTTGCCAGCCAGACCGGCGTTGAGCTCACCGGACTTGATGAAGGGCTGGGAAAGGCGGATATCCTTGTAGTGCTTGTGGATCATCAGGCGTTTAAGCGCATTGATTGGGATATATTAAGGGGAAAGATAATTATCGACACTAGGGGGATATGGAAATAAAGGACGGATGTTTTCCAATTCAAGTTGCAATGTTCCTGATGCAGAAAGGCACCCCTCAATGTATCACTTAGCTTTAGTCCCGAAAATCCCTTATAGGACAATCTTAGAGGGCACCTATGTTGAGGATTGTTAAAAATTATATTTTTGGTATCGAAGGGGTGCGAGCCGAACTCCTTAAAAGCGCGGTCGGAAGCTTCGGTATTAGGTCGCTCAATGCTATGCTGGGACTCGGGCTATCCATCGTACTGGCGCGTGAGCTGGGGCCGGAAGGCTATGGGGTATATGCGTTCGTGTTTTCACTGATGGTGCTACTGGCCGTCCCAGTACAAATGGGGCTGCCCACACTCGTCATGCGCGAAGTAGCTCGTTATCATTCCTCAGAACGTTGGGCTCTGCTTCGGGGTCTTTTGTTGCGGTCAAATCAGGCCATACTTCTACTATCCGTGCTGCTCAGTCTTATAGTGGGTGGAGTTATTTTATGGCGGTATGAGGGCCAAGATCAAGTTCTTCTGGTTACCGGTGCATGGGCATTGTTGCTTCTGCCGGTCACGGCTCTTACTCTGCTGTCTGGGGCGGTTCTCCTAGGTTTGCGACGAGTGGTGCTTGGGCAGATAGCGGAGATGCTACTGCGCCCCGGTTTCTTTCTTCTCCTTTTAGGGGCAGCCCTGTTAACTGGAGGCTTAACACCTTCACAGGCTATGTCACTACACTTTGCCGCCGCATGTATGGCCTTTATTGTGGGCGTACTGATACTCTTGCGGGCTTTGCCGCCGGAAGTAGGCAGGATCAGGCCAAAATACGACACACTAGTTTGGTTTCGCAGTGCGATATCGTTCGGATTACTTGCGGGCTTCGATAAAATCAACAACCAAATTGGTATGGTCATGCTGGGCCTACTCGCCACGAAAGAGGAGGTGGGGCAATACCGGGTTGCCGTATCCGTGGGGGCGCTGGTAGTATTTGGGCTTACCATAACAGCAGCGGTTCTTGCCCCGCACATCGCCCGGCTTCACAGTGCGGGAGATAAAGAACGCTTACAACGCATGTTGACTTGGAGCACGAGAGGTGTCCTGCTTATGGCTCTCCCTTTAGCAATATTGTTCATTATTTTCGGGAACCCAATCCTCGGTGTTGTGTTTGGTGAGCCATATCGAGAAGCTTCGACAGCATTGGCCATCATATCGGTCGGGCAGTGCGTCAACGCCAGCATGGGGCCAGTGGGATTGATTCTGAGCATGACGGGGCATGAAATAGAAACCCTAAAGGGTGTTTCTGCCGCAACCGTACTTAATATTATTCTGGCCACATTCCTCATTCCCTTCTTTGGTGTGGAAGGGGCCGCCACGGCTATGGGAATCTCCATTATTGCTTGGAACCTTATCCTTTATCGTGCAGTTTGGCAGCGAGTAGGTCTACAGAGCACAGCCTTCCTAATACCTTTTCGCAGGGAACAACCATGATTAAACCCAATTTTTTCATTCTCGGTGGACCGAAGTGCGGCACTACCAGCCTGTTTGAATATGTTAGTACTCACCCACGTATATTCATGTGTGCCCAAAAAGAACTGAACTATTTCTCCGATGACGTCTTGGTTGAGCCCAATCACTTACCAGAAAAATACTACTTGCAAATGTTCAAGGCGGCCACACCTGACCATCTTGTTGTTGGGGAAGCATCAATATTCTATCTCTACTCGCCATTGGCAGTGAAGCGTCTGTTGGAGTTCAATCCACAGTCTCGAATGATTGCCATGGTGAGGAATCCAGTGGATATGGCATATTCCTACCATAGCCAAATGCTGTGGAACACTATTGAAGACGTCGAGGACTTCCCGGAAGCTTGGCGTCTGCAGGCTGAGCGCCGCGCCCACCGTCACCTGCCGAAAAAATATCGGCACGATGACCCGCAATTAGGCTTTCTTCAATACGCTGATATTTGCAGTCTCGGCACACAGGTTGAGCGTCTGCTGAAAACGGCGCCCCATGAGCAAGTCAAGATCATATTATTCGAAAATTTTATAGGGGATACCCAAAGGGTGTACGAAGAAGTGCTATCGTTTCTTGGTGTTCCTTCCGACGGAAAAACGTCATTTCCGAGGATCAATGAGAATAAAACATTCAAGAACAGCGGGGTGCGGATTCTCAAGTCTAGGGTTACTTATCTGCCTCACTCAATTCGAAGCGCTGCCGATACTGTCAAACGGATTACAGGTGTGCGTGACTTCGGTATTCTTCGGACCATTAATCGAGTGGTCAACTCCCAATACACACTTGTTAAGCGTCCTGAACTCGATCATGCTTTCCGTCATGAATTGCGGGAATACTTTCGCCCACAGATTGAGTTACTGGAAAAGATATTGGATCGGGATCTCAGCCATTGGCAATGATTTGCGCAAGCCAAGAATTAGGATGCCCCCAGTGAAGAATAAATCGGAGGCAGGCATCCAAATCCGGCATAACAGAGCCGTGCATGATTCAATTGTATCTTCGTATGAGAATGTTCATGTGGAGATATTCAATCCAACTGAGCAGGCAAGAATCGCGAGTGTTCTTGCGGACGCCGTTACTCAAATCAGAACGCAGGCAGCGATTCCTCTGATCCTCGATTTTGGTGCAGGGACCGGAAACTTGACCAAGCACTTGCTAAATCTTGGTGCACAAGTTATTTCCGCGGATGTATCTCAAAAGAGCCTGGCAGCTCTTGATCTTGAATTTGGCGAAACAGAACGGATTAATACCATGGAGTTAAATGGCATCGACTTGTCGAATCTGGGAGATGATTCACTGGACATGGTTGCCACATATTCCGTGCTTCATCATGTGCTTGATTACCTTGAGATTGTGAAGGAATTCGTGCGAGTTGTTAAGCCTGGTGGGGTGGTTTATATCGATCATGAGAGTGCCCCGGGTGTATGGCTTGAAGACATAGATGATTTGACGGCCTACAGGGAAGAACTGCAGATTGTTTACAGGCAACCTTTCATGAGACGCCTCATGCGTAAGCTTCGACTCCTATTCTCGTACAATGCCTGGAAACGGCTCATAAACCGAAAATTCTACGACTTGAATACTGAAGGTGATATTCATGTGTATAAGGACGACCACATTGAGTGGAATAGGGTGGAGGAATTATTGCTTAAGCAATGCGTTATGATTCAAGGGGAGGATTATCTCGTGTGCCGTGAAGTGGATCGCACTCCCCCATTACACAGAAAATATAGCGCGAAATGTGTTGATATACGCTTCGTCATTTATAGAAAAAACTGATGGTTCGTGGTTTTGCGAGATCTGTATCGTGCGTTCCACCTTTCAGGGAAAAGCTGGCTTGTTCGCACGACCCAACTTGCTTTCTCTTTCCTCGTCGGTCCTTGAAGATTGCATTTCAAGAGGATTATGACCCGGCTGGGCATTATTCTAGGTGGAGAGAATTTCACTAGATTCACCGGGGTTAACAACATGATTGAGGCAACTGATGCCCTGTCCGGTTATTTAAAGGCGAATGGGTCCAGTTTTGCCCAGTCCGTTAACCGCAGAAAATGAGACGGGCTACACCCGAACAAAATCCTCGAACAGGCCAACACAGTCGAAATTGGGCGAACGTCGTTCGATCGGAAACTTGCGGCATAGCCGAATATAGTCCTGGCTTGGATTTAACAATTACGTGAACTCGGAGGGTCCGCAATGATGGGACTGATTAAGATGCTATTCCGCCCAGACCGAACGCTTGCTGCGCTCGCGCGAATGTCTCTGAAGCTTAGGAAGATTAACCGAATGGAATTGGGGATAGAACGAAAGCGTCTAATCCGCAATGCGTATCTCACTACCTTCATGAACACATTCCTCCTTGGCAGATACGATTCTCGGAATAGAATCGCGAATATTGCAGGCAATCGCGTTGCTTTTTGCGCGTATGAAAGTCTTGCAATCCTCTTCCACGAGATTTTTGAGGACCAGCAGTACTGTTTTATCACAGACAACGAGCGTCCTTTTGTTGTTGATTGCGGCAGTAATATCGGGATGTCGGTTCTCTATTTCAAAATGCTGTACCCACAGGCGGAAGTATTGGCTTTCGAGCCTTACGAAAAGGCCTTTGCTTGCCTTGAGGAAAACATGAGAGCGAACGGCATGCGGGGTGTGACGCTGCACCAAAAAGCCCTTTCGAATGAGCAGGGCGAGATAGACTTTTACTTTGACGAGGATAATCCGGGGTCTCTCATTATGAGTACGAAGAAGGAGAGGATTTCAAAGAATAAACAGGTAGTTACTTCAGTTCGCCTCTCTACCTATATAGAAAGGGATGTTGACTTTCTCAAGATTGATGTCGAGGGGGCCGAAGTGGAAATCCTTGAAGACCTCAGTAATGCAGGCAAACTCCACTATATAAAACAGATGGTGATGGAATATCATCACCATATTTTAAAGGATCAGGATGTATTGTCACAACTATTGGCACTCTTGGAGAATGCTGGGTTTGGATATCAGATTGAAAGCCCATCGAAGCCTCCCTATAAACGTCGGCAATTCCAGAACTTGTTGATCTATGCCTACCAAAAGAATACAACAGCATAGTGCCGTGGTTATTTGTTTTTGTTGGTTGGGACAAAGTTCTCGAATCAGAAAATGGGTATTAATCTGTATACGTACAAGTAATCGGGAAGACACTGGCTATGGGATTAAAATAGCCGTAATTGGGGTAAGGAACACATCAGAAAATTCTACAGATCGCCCGTAAGAAAATTATTTCACGCGTTGGGCATTGAGATCAAACGCTCTCGAAAGTGGAAAGTATCGATCTCACGCTATAATCCCAACGCCATCGGAGTCAATCCCTTTTGCGACATCAAGAGACTGCTCAGTGAAAGCAAGCAAACCATTCTATTTGATGTAGGGGCAAATATAGGTGGCACAGTGGAACAATTGAAAGACCGAATTCCTCAAAGTGAAATCCATGCTTTCGAACCTAATCCCACAACCTACGAAGTCCTTAAGGAAAACACCAATTCTTACCGGGATATACACCTTAACAGGACAGGTGTCGGCGCCTCATGCGAAACAAAGTCATTTCTGGAAAATTCGAGTTCCGTCATGAGTTCCTTCCTAAAGCCAAGTGCAACGTGTACTGGAAGCATAATTAATGAAATTCCAGTGGAGGTTGTCACGCTTGACAATTATTGCGTCGAGAAGACCATCCCCTACATCAACCTGTTGAAGAGCGATACTCAGGGTTACGACCTCGAAGTTCTAAGGGGGGGCGAGGCCTTATTGGGCAGCAATCGGATACAGATGGTTCTCATAGAAATTATTTTTTCAGATATGTATCAAGGCATACCTTCTCTGGATGAAATATTCAGATTCTTGCTCGATAGGAACTTTATATTTGTGTCATTCTATAACTTCAACTATCAAAACAATGTTGCTGGTTGGTGTGATGCCCTGTTTATCAATCCTAAATTTGGTTCTGATAATAGGTTTGACGAGGTGCGTTAGTGTGCGCTAGAAATCATGCAGTTATCGCTGTAGTTCAATGAGTGAAGCTAAGAGGTTTGGCCCAGTATGAACTATCAGAAACTCTTGTCGCCGCGTTATATCTTCGATAAGGCCGTGGGCAGGGCTTGGGCCTGGTGGGGATCTGAGTTGAGGCAGCCTGAGCGTGAACCAGTCTTTGAAAGCCCGAAAGACCTTCGCGATATTTGTATTGAGTGGCCGACTCGCTATGGCTGGGCTCCCGGCTCTAATTGGGGTGATCCAATTTTGTCGGGACTGCAGCGCTACGTTGCCGTGCATAGAGTTGATATTCCACAGTTGGCCATCAACGCGATACAGATACGCTTGTACCTCCACGGGGAGGAACATAAAGTTATCATTGATTTTTCTGACAAATACGAGGCTGTATATGACGACTATTTGAGGGATAGCTTGCTGTATTTCAAAATGCAGTTTCGTAACGGGGGGTACGAGGATTCCAGAATCACCCCGGGATTGTATGTGCCCAGTGCAGGGTTGGATATGTACCATTTCCTTCCCAGGCTTAGGCGGATTCGGGATGACTCTTCTCAGGTTAGATTCGACGTTTATGGGCGTTTTGGGATGTATCGTCCCCGGGAGTCCACGTCTGGGAATCCCGGCGATTCCTCATGGCGGGTGATTGAGACCAGGGCCAAGGATGTCCGCGCTCGCGCTATTAACATTCTGGAGACACAATATAGATCTCGGTACCTGGGTGGCGGCAAACTGCTTGCCCTGACCCGTTCGCTTTGCGAGGTTGCACGATCAAAAGTTGTTATCGACCTGCCGGGCCGTGGCCCGTTATGCCACCGCTTGGTCGACTATTTGTCCATTGGATCCTGCATCGTTGCTTATCCTCATGGAGCTACTCTTCACCCACCACTGGTTCCGGGCAAGCACATCGTGTATTGCCGACCCGATTTTTCTGATCTGGTAGAGATCTGCCATTACTATCTGACCCACGATCAGGAACGTGAGGCAATGGTTCAGGCCAGCCGAGACTACTTTGACACTTATCTGCACAGGGACTGTATATCCGCCTATTACTTGGAATGCCTCGCCTCTCGGCTGGGTTTACCGTTGAAGGAACGTTCCTTAGGTGATTTTAATTATGACGGGTGGTGGGTGGATGAATAAAGCCTATGATCCGATTAACCCGGCAGGTTCACGGCCGACGGATTCTACTGAGGCCACGGGGCAAACTACTGACGCTACGGGACTTAACCGATTCGGCACCGGCGCCGAGTTGAGTTCGATTGGCGGTTCGTTGTCCGTTTTACTGGCTATAGTCGGCAGCGGGATGCAGGGCTATGCCAACGGAACAATCGATAGCTTTTTTGCAGCTTTTATATTTCATATCGTTGGGTTTTTGCTAGTTAGCCTCGTCTTTCCCAGGGGCAGAGCCGAACTGCGAGCATTTCTTCTGACTTATGGTGTGTGCGTGTTTGTGGGAGGGCTGGCGCAGTGCTATTCCCTCGTCGTTTTTCATGATCCGCAAAGTACGATTGATGCTGTTCATACATTTTTTCCGAGCATATCGTCTCAGCCGCCGTTTACTACGATGGCGGACATCCATCCGCTTTTCAACGCGCCGCTAGCGGTACTGATCTGGCAGCAGGTCTATGCCGCGACATGGTGGCTTGAGTTCAAGTTTGGGCCTTACACGGGGGTGATGTTCAACGCGATGGTCGTGGGCCTGGCGGGTGCGATTACCGTGCGCACGGCACGTGAGTTGTTCGGCCACGACGCATGGCGGCTGCGTCGCGTGGGAACGCTCTTCGCCACTTGCGGATTATTCATCCTATTCGGCTCGGTATTCCTCCGCGACTGTTTCATGATCTTCTTTAACGTGTTGGTCATCTGGGGCATCGTCCGTTGGCTTTGCCGTCCCACATCAATAAACCTGATATTTGCAGGCGTACTTACAGGTATTTCCGTAGGCGCCATGGCGTATCTACGGTTCGAGTCGATTGTTCTGTTCGGTTTGTTTTGGTTCCTGGCTTTCTTGTTTTGGTTCAGGAAAAGGCGCCTGAACACGGTACGGCTCTTTGCGGCAGCTATGGTTTTAATTGTCCTGATATTCGCGAGTTCGTATCTTATGAATTACATAAAGATCTCCCAGGGATTTCGATTCGATGCGACTGTAGGCTATGTAGTTAGTGCCGCGAAGTCTTCGCGGGAGGATTCGATTGCTATGCAAATGATCATTCATCAGCCAATGCCCATCCGGCTAGTCCTGGGCAGTGGTTCAATGATGATATTTCCAATGCCGCTATGGGGCTATTTCAAGAGCGGGGCAAATGACTATGGCCTAATCAAGGGCTACCACGGCATATATCAGGTTCTCATGCTTCCCTTGGTTTTCGCCGGATTCATAGTAATCATCTTAGCATTTCTCAAAGACCGAAAACAGTTCACCCCGTTGCTATTCCTGGCAATCTACATGTTAATGAATGTTTTGATTGTTGTGGCAACATCCCTGGAACAACGCCACCTTGCCCAGTTCATGCCTGCTATGATGATCCTGGCTGCCGTGCCTGACACGCGAGAAAAAGGCATGCGTAAGAGTGTGCTGGAGATAGCTACCGGCTGGTTTGTTGTGGTGGTTCTCGTCCATCTGGCATGGGCAATAGCGACGATAGGTAGGTGATTTGATGAGGAAGGAAAAAGTGTGAAGGTCCTCATTTTCATGACCCAGTTTTACCAGTTGAGCGGCGCCGAGAGACTAGCGGTGGAACTGGCGGAGGAACTGAACAAACGCGGCATTCATGCGGACATCCTGAGCATGTACACCGAGAACCTGCCGGGTGTTGCCGAGGCGAAGCAGGATTTGTTGAACCGTGGCATCCCCAACGTTCACTTTCTCAGTATGAAGATACATCCCTCGATTGTGAGTTTGCTTCCTGCGATTCTGAGGCTGAGAAGATTGATTCGTGAAGAGGGGTACGACATTATTGAGACCTCCATGGTGTCGCCGACTGTTCTGGCGGCTTGGGCGACGCGGAGAGAGAAAGCGCGCCATGTGGCAGGTCTGCATCAAGTGTTCAGGAGGGATCGGGAGAACTCAAAGCAACACAAGTTTTGGCGGTTTTCCGTTAGATGCAATCCGTGTATCAGCTACTACGCCATCTCCGATTACGCGAGAGATTCCTGGATTCGCTACTCGGGCACCCCCCCGGAGCGCACACGGACGATCTACAACGCGATTCCTGACGACTGTTTCAACGTGACGCCGGACCGACAAGGCGTGCGTGCGGAACTGGGAATTCCGGAAGACAATCGGATTGCACTATATGTCGGACGTCTTGCCAAGTACAAGGGGTGCGACACCCTCCTGGATGCTCTGGGCCCTATCTTGCGGCAGAACGATCTCTACCTCTTATACGCAGGTGTGCCCGACCCTATGGTTCAGGGATCCACGGAGATGATTGAGCAGATGAAGGACCAGATCCAAAGCAAGGGGTGGGAAGAGAGGGTGCGATTCTTGTGGTATCGAAAGGACATCCCCCGGCTTCTGGCGTCGTCGGACCTTCTCACACATCCCACGCGCATGGAAGGCTTCGGCCTGACCTTGGTGGAAGCGCTGGCGGTGGGCCTGCCCATCGTTGCCAGTAACGTCGAGGGGATTCCCGAAGTTCTCGCGGGGACCGACTCCATGATGACGGCGCCAGATGATCCCCAAGCGCTCCGCGAGGCGGTGCTGAGAACTTTGAATCGATCGCCCGATGTGACGACCTTGGCAATACAAGAAGGCAAGCGACGGGCGGAGGTCTTCCGGGCGGGACGTCGACTGGAGGACCTCATCTCCCTGTTTCAAGACGTGCAAGAGGGTGTTTTCTGATGGCCCCCAAGACAATGAGTGACCGTATCTCCATCCTGATGATTGGCCCGCTGCCCCCGCCAATTGGGGGAATTTCTGTTTCGCTGAAACTACTCGCGGACTTGCTCAAACAACGTAGTGACGTGGACATCGAGGTGGTGAACATCAGTGAGATACGCCAGAACAAGGGCAACACACTGCGTGGCTTCTTGGCTCTTTCCAGGGCCATTATCTCAGCAACGAGAAGGGCGGACGTAGTGTCGGTCTATTTGGCCTCCCCCGCTCTACCTAAACTCGGACTTATGCTACTCGTTATATGCAAAGTACTAGCCAAGCCTTTGGTCGTGCGAAAAGCAGCCAATTTCGACTATCTTGATCTAGGATTTTTCCGAGGTCGCATTGCGCACTTTGTTGTCAAACACTGCGACTTGTTCCTGGCAGAAACAAAGAATCTCGTGCACTTGGCGGCTGACAGGTCTGTTTCCCATGTAAAATGGTATCCGACCAATCGCCCAATGCCCTGTATTGATGTATCTGCCTCTTCTTGGGACAAACCCTGTCGACGTTTTGCTTTTGTAGGGCAGGTGCGAGAGTACAAAGGGATTCTGGAAATTATCAAAGCTGCCGAGAGGTTTGCTGATGGTGTTACAGTTGATATTTACGGACCACTTTTCGATGATGTAGGGGCAGGTGCATTTGAAGACTGTCGTAGAGTGCGATATTGCGGCGTTCTTTCCCCCGATAGCGTGATTTCGACCCTGGAGCAATATGACGCGCTCTTGCTGCCAAGCAAGGCTCTTACGGAAGGATACCCAGGGGCCGTTTTTGAGAGCTACGCGGCGGGACTGCCTATCATTACCACCAAGTGTGGCGGTATTCCTGAGATCGTGGATGAGAGCAGCGGGGTCTTTGTCGAACCAGGAGATTCGGATTCTCTCTTTGAGGCAATGAGAACACTTGTCGAGAAAGATGAGGTGTACCGGAACATCAGGAAAGGCGTGCTTCGAAGGCGCAAGGAGTTCAACTCCGAAGTCTGGGCCGAGCGCTTTGTGGACTATTGCAAGGAAGTGCTCGCCAATCGGCGACGGCGAAAGAAACAATAGCACATGGGCTTTGCAAAGTCGCGACAGTTCTATGAGGCATTGCCGCTCGCTGTGAAGCGGACCGTCCGCCTGGTACCGTTTGGTTGGATTGCCGGACGGGCCTACCGGAAAGTGCTTGCCCGCGATTCGCATTTCGATCGGATGGAGCGGGCCGACATTGAGGCCTACCAGGAACAGGCACTAGGTGAGATGCTGCGATTCGCCACGGACCAGGTGCCAGCCTATCGTCCATTTCGTGGCGCGGTCAAGAAGTTCCGCCCCTCTGACGCGCTCAAGGAGTTTCCCTTACTGGTCAAGGACGACTTGCAGGAACACTTTGGCGACTATCTACCTCATGATATTGACCAGATCCCTCACTATGAGATTTCGACTGGTGGTACTAGCGGCAACCAGCTCAAGTTCTATGTGGACGATTGCTCGCAGGTGGTGGAGACGGCCTTTATGCATCGGCAGTGGAAACGTGTCGGCTACACGCCGCGATGCCGAAAAGTCATTTTCCGTGGCGTGCCGTTTCCGAATCTGAAAGACGGTATCTATTGGCAGCATAATCCGATCTATAACGAACTGCAATTTTCTCCGTTTCATATGAGCGACAAGACGCTTGGCGATTACATCGAACAGATTCGCGCGTTTCGCCCAGAGTTTTTTCACGGCTATCCTTCGGCCATCGACATTCTGACCGAGTACGTTTTGCGCAACGACCTGATGGGCACGCTGCCCCGAATTCGAGCTATCCTGCTCGGGTCCGAAGGACCTTTGCCCGGTCAGAGAGAGCGCATCGAGAAAGTCTTTCGAACCCGCGTCTTTTCGTGGTATGGTCACAGCGAAAGGCTGATCCTGGCTGGCGAGTGCGAACAGACCGATACTTATCACCAGTTTCCCGATTACGGTCTTCTCGAAATCGTAGACGATAATGGGGCGCCGTGCGACAGCCAGGGAGAGCGGGGAGAACTTGTCGGGACCGGTTTCCTCAACCGCTCGATGCCGTTGATTCGATATCGGTCAGGTGACTACGCCACGCGCCTTGAGCCGCGCTGCAAATGCGGGCGGCATTGGGATCGATTTGCCGAGGTCGAGGGACGATGGAAGCAGGACATGGTGATCGGGCATAATGGGGCGAACATATCGACCTCCGCTCTGAACATGCACGGCCCGATTTTCGATAAGATAGTACGCTATCAGTATTTCCAGGGACGAGCGGGCTATTGCGAAATCCGCCTGATGGTCGCGCCCGCCTTTTCCGAAACCGATCGTTTGGTGATCGAAAAAGCGTACCAGAACAAGGTGGGCCAAGAGTTGACCTTCACCGCTCGCGTAGTCGAGGATATTCCGCTGACGGCACGGGGAAAACTCAAACTGCTGGAGTCCTCTCTCTCGGAAAGAGAAAGCGATTGATAACCTCTACCGAACCGGAGGCGGAAATGGATTGATCGTAACATTGGACGTTACTTGTAGTGTGCGGTAGCGTCTGTTTTTAAAAGCCGTTAGGAGCCTATCGTGGAACGTGAAAAGGCAATCAAACAGAAAAGGGAATTAAGGAGTGGGTTTTGAAACAAATACTGCAACATCTCAAGACCGGCGATACCGAGCTCGCAGATATCCCTGCCCCGAATGTGGTGGCCGGGCATTTACTGATCCGCACCCGCCGAAGTATTATCTCCCTCGGCACGGAGGGCATGCTGGTGGAGTTTGGCCGGGGCAACCTGCTGGACAAGGCCCGCCAACAGCCGGAGAAGGTGCGCCAAGTGCTGGAGAAGATCAAGACCGATGGTCTGTCTCCCACAGTGGAGGCGGTGAAGAGCAAACTGGACCAGCCCATCCCGCTGGGCTACTGCAACGTAGGTGAGGTGTTGGAAGTAGGCGTCGGCGTAAAGGGTTTCCAGGCAGGTGATCGTGTGGTATCGAACGGGCCCCACGCCGAGGTGGTGCGGGTACCGGCAAATCTCTGCGCCCAGGTGCCGGATGGCGTGTCAGATGATGACGCGGCCTTCACCGTACTGGCTGCCGTTGCCTTGCAAGGGATACGGCTGGCCGAACCGACACTGGGTGAATCGTTCGTGGTCACCGGGCTGGGCCTGGTAGGGCTGCTGGCGCTCCAGTTGCTCAAGGCCCAGGGTTGCCGGGTGCTGGGGTTGGACTTTGATTCTGTCAGGGTGGAGCTGGCAAAGGGATATGGCGCTGACGCTGTCGACCTGTCCAGTGGAGAGGACCCCCTGGCCGCCGCCCGGGCTTTCTCCCGGGGCCGTGGTGTGGATGGAGTTATCATCGCGGCATCCACCGAAAGTAATGAGCCCATCCACCAGGCCGCCCGGATGTGCCGCAAAAGGGGGCGCATTGTCCTGGTAGGGGTGGTAGGCATGGAGCTCCAACGGGCCGACTTTTATGAAAAGGAACTTTCGTTCCAGGTGTCATGCTCCTATGGACCGGGCCGATACGATCCGG
>SDBU01002832.1_pt1 | contig 22549 bp, 19 predicted proteins | sample 2277071 | NCBI WGS metagenome assembly SDBU01 (sample SAMN10397929, study PRJNA504765) | marine sediment metagenome | isolation source: marine sediment core GS08_GC12, 126 cmbsf | place: Arctic Ocean: Gakkel Ridge, Loki's castle | collected 2008 | reverse complement strand
CTCGTAGGTCAGGACCCTTGCGGTCCTGACGCTTTGATTCGTGTCAGGAGTACAAGACTCCTGACCTACAACGACTAAGATAGCGGTAGGGCAGAACCCCTTGGCGGTTCTGCCTATTAAAGCCGGCAAAACCACAAAGGGTTTTGCCCTACAATTCAAGGAGACAATTGTCACCATGTTCCACAACATCCCCTCCCCCATAGCTGATCGGATGCGGCGGTTGGAAGAACTGGATATCGCCGACCGTATCGACGGTTCCTCACGAAAACTGCGGCTGCGCCAGGTTCCGCCGGAAACCGGCCAGTTCCTGGCCCTGCTGGCGGCGAGTGCACCGGCCGGTAACTGGATCGAAATAGGCACCAGCGCCGGATACTCCACGCTCTGGCTTTCTCTGGCGGCGCGTGCGGTCGGTTGCCGGATAGTAACGTATGAGATTGACCCGGACAAAGTTGAATTGGCAACTGAGACATTTCGAGTGGCCGGCGTCGACGACATAGTGGAACTGGTCGTTGGTGATGCTCGCGACCATCTGGACAAATGCCACAATGTGGCTGATGTGGCCTTCTGTTTTCTCGATGCTGAAAAAGAAATATATCAGCAATGCTACGACATTGTTGTTCCCCGACTGGTCAGCGGCGGCTTACTGGTCGCCGATAACGCCATCAGCCACCGCAGCACATTACAGCCGATGCTTGACAGAGCACTCGACGATGACCGGGTCGATGCCCTGATCGTCCCGATCGGCAGTGGTGAACTTGTCTGCCGCAGAATAGGCAGGCATATTATTACATCGTCTGAAACTCACCGGTTGGTGGAATTATCCGCCGCTGTAAGAGACTCGAGCCTGAAGCGGCTGCGGGCGGTTCCTGAGGGCCGGGAAAACTGGCGACCCACACCCGATGCGATGAGTTTCGCCGACCTGGCGCAACACCTGATCGACGCCGACAACTGGCTGCTGAAAATGCTTGAGGTGAAGAACCTGAAACCGATAGTCGGCCGAGCGGGGCTGATCGAAATCAAAACCCGCGAAGAATACCTGAATCTCCTGGAAGAACTGGCACAAAGCGGCGTTCGTCGAGAACAGACGATCCGCGCCATGACCGACAAAGACCTGGCCGAGATGATCTACGACGCACGCTTCGGACGGGAGGTCAGTGCCTGGTGGATTGTTGTCCGTGGCAACCTCGATCACGAAACACACCACCGGGGTCAGGTGGCGGCGTATTTGAGGATGCTCGGCGCCGTGGCGTCCGGCGACTCTGCCTGACGCCCGCGACTGGGCTGCATAAAGATGTCAAAACCACCAGGGGTTTTGACCTACAAGACTACAAAGTTTGAACGAATACGATGATTCGTTTGTCTATGGTGTAAAGGCAGCCTATCTTGGCAACAGAACCGCAAAAACCGGGCGACCGCTAATCCCTGGCTTGGCCAGTCGGTCGTCCGCCTGACAGGAGGGTAATGATATGCAAACCTGGAAAACCATTGGCTGCACCGCCGCAATCATGCTGGCAGCCCTTTTCTTATTCACCACCTGCGATGACAACGCCGTCACCCCTGATATCAAACCGCCGGCTTTCGAGATTCATGAGTGGGGTGTTATGGTCGGATGCAGCGCCGACAGTTCGTATTTTCTCACTTCACGGCCGGAGATGGTGCACCAGGTCGACATACCCGTCATCTACGTTCACTCAAAAAACAAGACCCCTTTTACCGCGGAGGTAGTGTTTAACAGCGGGATACCGACGGATACCTATCCGGAGGCAGAGGTAGACAGCAATACCATCCTCTGGGAGAACGTGGACTTTGCCGACAGCCTCCTCGCCACTGCCGCCAGAGCGCAGGGAGATCACATACCGCTTGAGTATATCATTGACATACTCAACGATGTTGACGCCGACTGCCTCCTGTATGACAGCCAGACGACCCGGTTCCTGTTCTATGAAGGACAGGTGCCGTTTAGAAACATGGTTGTGGCAGCGCACAATCTTGAGTCCGAAGAGGCAACTTTTGAGAACAACAGCACCTACCCACTGTTCAATCTACTGCTGGCAGTTACAAAATCTGATGATTCCATCTTAGGCCCTGATATCTACATTGCGCATGTCGAGCAACTGAGCCCGGGTGCGCAGGTGATCGTCGATCTTTTACAACTCGTTACGTTGGACCTGGCGCCCGATCTTGTTTCCCAGGGATTCACGCAGAAGGAAGCAGAAGCATTCGCCAGGCTCTGGGCGGAACCGTTCCTCTACCCCACTCTGACTGGAAGCAGCCGATCCAACCTGCTTTACCGTCTGCCCCAAGACGAATACGACAACCTGATAGCCCTCAATATAGAACCTCGGCCGGACAGATTTGTCAGATCACTTTACATACTGGTACATCTGAATGAGTAGACGACGGAGTTGTACATGAAAGACAAGCATGACGCCTTCGGTCACGGGCTTTACGATTATCTGAATGGTATACGCGGTGCCGAGATTATCGAAAGAGATGATGGCATGGTGGAACCCGATGGTGGCCCCAAAGTCTACTTTGCAGAGTACCGCGACTGGACACCGGTCGAGAAAAAGGCAATTCGCTACGCGCGAGGAAGAGTGCTCGATATTGGCTGTGGCGCCGGCAGATGCCTGCTCTACTTGCAGGAGCAAGGGTTTGATTGTCTCGGGATCGACACTTCCCCGTTAGCACTGAAAGTCTGCCGGAAACGCGGCGTCAAGAAAGTCAAGCTCCTGTCGGTGAACCGGGTAACCCAGAAACTCGGCATCTTTGACACCCTGCTGATGTACGGCAACAATTTCGGCCTGATGGCTAACCCGCATCGGGCACGATGGCTTCTGAGAAGGTTTGTAAAGATGACATCCGCCAGGGGAAGAATCATTGCCGCTGCCCTCAGTCCCTACCCAACAACTACCCCGGAACACCTGGAGTACCACAAACTCAACCGGAAAAGAGGACGCATGGCGGGACAAATCAGGCTCCGGGCCAGGTACAAGAGATATGTTACGCCCTGGATGGACTGGCTGCTGGTTTCTCAGAAGGAGATGACCGATATCCTGCGGGGAACCGGCTGGCAACCGGTGAAATTCATCGATGGACCGCAGGGAAATTACGCTGCTATTATCGAGAAGACCGGGTAGATTCTCGGTCGGAGTCGAAACTCCGTCATTAATGTCTACAGAAAAGCCCTCCCCCGATCCGGGGAGGGCTGTTTTTGTCGATAAGAACTTTTCGTCTAACCGTAGATCTCTTTCTGGTTTTCATCGGTCACCGCCAAGTTGACGGTGTGGAATTTCCAGGCACCGTTTTCGCCCTTGTACGCCTTAACCCATTTGATGTACTTGCGCGACCCTTCCTTTTCAGCGGCCTTCTTGACTTTGTCAGCGAAGCTCGTTTTCTTGGCCATACGGGATTACCTCCTCAACTTCTATCTTATCTTCCACATCCAACTGGGCCCGTTGCCGTCTCACCACCAACAACAGGTCGGTGGTTTCCTTCAGAAGGCTGAATTCACGATCAGTCGCGAACTGCCGAGCAGCCCGGTGGAAGTAATCGGAGGCCGCCGCGTAATCTTTATCTTTCAGCGACAACAAAGCCCGGCAGTAATCTTTTTCCGCCTGCTCAAGCATGCCGATTTCTTCCGGCCACCAGCGCTTCGGCCTCTTTCAGCCTTTTGACATACGGGCCGACTTTATAGTCATCCAGCTTTAATGAATATATGATAAAAGCTGACAAAAGCAAGGCCTCCTTGTTCTTCTGTATGGTGGCCGTTTTCAGGGATTCATCAAGAACCGAAAAAAGATGTTTGCGAGAACCGACCATATCCCTATACCGTCCCGCCAGACGCTCCAACAACCGGCCGAATGCTGCCATCGATCCGTCACTTTCAACGGCCGGCTCCGGCCCCCGGCGGAGGTGCAGTTTGACGGTCCCGGTCGTCCGCTCACTCCACCGCTTTACTTCCGAACGAATCTTGCGAGCTGCCGGAGAAGTATCCTGCCGCTTCGCCAGAGTGGCGTCGATCCGCTTGAGCATATCGCCAATCCGATTGCGGTCACCATCTCGGAGACCACCGCTTTCCAGCCAGGTCGAATGATCGGCCAGCCACTCGCCAACGTCCTCGACCACTTCGCTGCCGTCATCAGGAGTTCGGGCGATATCATCCAGACGGTTGAGACCGCCCAGAATCTGAAGGCGCTGCTCTTTGGCAGCTACCGCCCGTTCGAGAAACGATTCGAGCAGTTTCTCAAGCGCTGCCAGATCGTCTGATTGATTCAATCGACACTCTCCAGATAAGCCCCGGTCACATTACGGTCGGTGACTTTGGGGGCAGTTTTCTCCGTCAGGTAGTCCTCGAACAAACCGGCCAGGCGATTCGTCATCTCCTGCAACTGCGGAGTCGAAGAAGCTTTCTTCTCCGTCTTTGTTATCAATCCGGCCAGCTTCAACTGCGCCAGTTTGGTGAGCGTCTGGTTTCGGTCCAGGGGACTGAGCCGGCAGATTTCGTCGAGCGTACGGCGCCCGTCTACCAGTGCCATGATGTTCCACTCGGCAGCTTTCATGGTCACGGCCCGTTCCCGGTCTCCCTGGGAGGCGGAGATAGTGTAGACCGCCTCCGGGTCGGGCAGCGTATCCTTGACCATGTTCATCTCATCGAGGCGGCGCAACCCTTCCAGTATTATATTCTCAACCGACAGGTTGACGGTGATCTCCTCATCGGTGGGAAACTGATCTTCATAGAACTTGAACGATCCGGTCTGCCAGCCCAACAACGAATACAGCAACTCCTCGATCTGTTTGTTGACCACGTCTCTCAAATCACTGCGGTCAATAAACCGCTTGCCGATCAGGATTTCACCCAACCGCCGGGAATTATCCGTTTTGGCCTGAACACTGATCGCCTCCTCCAGTTGCTCAGTGGTGATCACACCTCTTTCCTTCAGGAGTTGGCCGAGATGAAACGTCTGCCGGGGACCATAGCCATAGACGACGTTGCCTTCTTTGAAATATATCATCACGATGGAATCATCTTTCTGAATCCCCAGCGTTCCTGATTTACGACCCGACGCGATTAGCTGAAATACTTCCGGCAATGTGAATCTTTCGATATTCCCCTGCAAATCAAGTTCCATATATACTCCCTGCCGACAATAGAAGGTCAGCAATTCTCTGATACTATGTTCTTATCCGGTACTCTCGTTACCTATTGTGAGGCAACACAATAACACAATCAAGTCCTTAACGGTACCCCAACCTGCTATATACTACGAAGTTACAAGTACTACTCTTGACAATCAACAATAACAGTTGTTTTGGCTGATGTCAACGACAAAAAAGGGTCACCCGGTAGTTTTTGCTTCTTTCCAGTCAGCCTGTCCGCTTAACTGATATGTGGTTCGGCATCAGTTGACCGAGCCGTGTTTTAGTCCCGGCGGTAGACAATGAAGACAAAGGTCACGGCAGTAACACCGGCGAGAGCCCCCGACGCTATGTCGGTCAGTATCAGCGGCATTGAGAAGCCATTGACGGTGCCGGCACACCTGGTTGCCCAATTCAGCCTGAGGGCCGGTGTGGTGCTCACGGCTGCCCAGCTTGAGAGACTGATAGCTGAATCTGACCTGTGGAATTGTGACAGGACAGCCGCTCGACTGTTGGCCGCTCGCGAGCATTCGATCGGTGAAATCCGGGTCAAACTTAGAGCCCGACACTATTCGGACGACGTCGTCAAAGAAACAATTCTGAAGTACTGCCGGCAGGGGGTGCTCGACGATACCGTCTTTGCCTATCATCAAGCAGAGAAACTTGTCAATCGGCGACCGTGCGGGAAGTCGTACCTGACGGCCTTTTTGCAACGTAAGCGGATCGACCGTCAACTGGCGCAACAGACGGCCGAGCAGGTGCTTGAAGGCATCGACGAACAACAACTGGCGGCAGCGGCACTGTTGAAAAGATGGAGAGAATACCGCCAGTTTGAACTTGAAGTGGCCCGACGCAAAGCCTATAATTACCTCGCTCGTCGCGGGTTCGGTTACGAGGCGGCCAGGACGGCATTTGAGCAGATTCAACGGCGACAAGAAGAGGAAACCGAAGATTAAGACAGCCGACATCAGACAATCCTTTTTGAGTTACTTCCAGGCTCACGATCATCGTATCGTTCCTTCCTCGTCGGTGATTCCCTTCGATGACCCGACGCTGCTGTTTGTCAACGCCGGCATGAACCAGTTCAAGGATGTGTTCACCGGCCGACGCCGCCTTGAATATCGGCGGGCCGCCAGCGTCCAGAAGTGTATCCGGGCGGGAGGCAAACACAATGATCTCGATAACGTCGGTTTCACCGCCCGGCATCACACTTTCTTTGAGATGCTGGGTAACTTTTCTTTCGGTGACTACTTCAAGGAACAGGCTATCGCCTACGCCTGGGAATGGTTGACAAAGAAGCTGGCGCTTCCGGTCGACAGGCTCTATGTCACCGTTTATGAGACTGATGACGAGGCGTATGATCTCTGGAAGAGAATAGCGCCTCAATTGAAAGAGGCTCGCCTCCTGCGGTTCGGCAAAAAAGATAACTACTGGGCGATGGGTGATACCGGGCCGTGCGGACCCTGTTCGGAGATTCATTTTGATCGAGGCGAGAAGTTCGGCACCGGTCCGGACGACGTTGTCAACGGCGAGACCGAACGGTTTGTCGAAATCTGGAACCTGGTCTTCATGCAGTACGAGCGGCAGCCGGACGGTAACCGGATTCCACTGCCGAAGCCTTCGGTCGACACCGGCGCCGGGCTGGAACGGCTGACGGCTGTCATGCAGGGAGTCGATTCCAACTACGAAATAGATATTTTCAAAAGCATCATTAAGGCCGTCTCCGACATCACCAAATCAAGCTATAAAGACAATGTCGCTTCTCACCACATCATTGCGGATCACATGCGGGCGCTGACCTTTGCCATAGCGGATGGAGCCGGAATATCCAACGAAGGGCAGGGGTACGTGTTACGCAGGATTCTAAGGCGCGCGGCCCGCCACGGTCGTCTTCTGGGCCGGTCGGAGCCGTTTATCTACCGCCTGGTATCGATACTGGTAACGTTAATGGGTGATGCTTATCCAGAGATCCGGGCGAAACAGAAACATATTGAGAACGTCATTCAATCCGAAGAGGAGTCTTTCTGCTGCACGCTGGAGACGGGATGTCAGTTGTTTGACGGGATAGCCAAAAAAGTAACGGCCTTCGGCAGTACGGTTGTTGACGGTGAGGATATCTTTCGGTTGTATGACACTTATGGTTTTCCCTATGATTTGACCGAGATCATGGCTGGTGAACGCGGTCTGACATTGGACCGGGACGGTTTCGATAAAGCGATGACACGACAGAAGGAGCAGTCGCGGGCGGATGCCAGGTTTGCGCTTGAGCGTACCAAGGAATTCATCAACAAGCTTGAACAAAAGGGATTGCAGAACGAGAAAGTTACGAAGTTTTTGCGTCTGGAGAATCCTGAGCAGGAAGTTAGTGCCAGATCACTTCTAGCCACAGCCTATGCTACTGGGGCGGCCGTTGTTCTTGATAGAACGCCGTTCTATGTCGAGTCCGGTGGCCAGGTCAGTGACACTGGTTGGATTCATAGTCAAGGGTTCTCTCTCGAAGTAACAGCTATGTACAACCATCGTGACTACTACATCCATGTTGGCAGGCTTTCAAGGGGAGGCATCAGCGATATGCAGGGAGCCGATGTCACTGTCAAGATCGACGCCGACCGTCGCTGGGACATCATGCGCAATCACACCGCCACCCACCTGGCCCACGCCGCCCTGCGAAAAGTGCTGGGGGAACATATCCGGCAGTCCGGCTCGTATGTCGGCCCCGACCGGTTGCGCTTTGACTTCTCGCACCACCAGCCATTATCACCGGCAGAGATCACGCAGGTGGAGGAAATCGTTAACGGGGAGATACTGAAAAGCACACCGGTTGCTACCGAGGAGAGGGACGTCGATGCGGCCCGCAAGACCGGCGCGGTGGCCCTGTTCGGCGAAAAGTACGGTGACACGGTGCGGGTAGTGTCGGTAGGCGATTTCTCACGCGAATTGTGCGGCGGCACTCATGTCGACAATGTCAGCCAGATCGGGCCGTTTTTCATCACGATGGAGACCGGGGTCGCTTCCGGGGTGCGGCGGTTAGAGGCTGTCACCGGTCGCGAGGCACAGAAATTCATGCTCCAGTCCAAGCAGTTCCGGCAAAACGTAGCGGCGCTGGTGGGACGCCCCGAGACAGATGCGCTTACAGGCGTCCGGCAACTGCGTGAAAACAACGTGACCCTGCAGAAAGAAATAAAGAAGGTTCGTTCCGAGATGTTTACCGGAAGCGGACGGTCGATTGGTGAGGAACACCAGGTGGGATCGCTGTTGGTCATTCATCATGATTTCGGAGAAACCGACCGCGACACGATGGCCGGCTGGATCGATGCTCAAAAGGCACGCCATGAGGCTGTTGTGGCTTTCGGTTTAGGGATGGTGAATGACAAGCTGACGTTTATGTCTTCGGGCAGCCATGCCGCCGTAACCGAGGGCAATATACACATTGGTAAACTAACCGGTATACTGTTGCCGCAGTATGGCGGACGCGGCGGCGGCAAGGAAGCTTTCGCCCAGGGAACAGTTGCGCCGGGGACAATAGCAGAGGAACTGTTTGAAACGGCGCGTTTAATTATCAGCAAGGAGGCGACCCAAAAGGATGGCTGATGGTCAGGTGTATTCACGGTTGATGACAACATGCAGGCAGCGCGGCGGTGGTTTTTTTCTTTTACTCGACCCCGACCGAACGGGTGAAAATCCGTGCATAGCGCTGGCGGAGGCAGCCGAAGAATGCGGCGTCGATGCCGTCCTGGTCGGCTCATCGTTTATGCTCAAAACCAACTTTGCTTCGGCTGTGAAACAAATAAAAGCGGTCACACCGCTGCCGGTGATCATATTTCCCGGATCGTTCGCCCAGGTAACCCCTGACGCCGACGCTATCCTGTTTACATCACTGATATCCGGCCGCAACCCCAATTACCTGATCGACGAACAGGTCCGGGGTGCCCCGCTGGTCAAGAGGTTCGGTCTGGAGGCGATACCGACTGGCTACATGCTGATAGAATCGGGGAGTCAGACATCGGTGCAGTATATCTCCGGCACCCAGCCGATTCCCAGCGCAAAACATGATATCGCCTGTGCTCACGCTCTGGCAGCCCAGTACCTGGGTATGAAACTTGTCTATTTAGAGGCCGGTTCCGGCGCTGACAATCCGGTGCCGATCCGGATGGTTCATGCCGTAGCCGATTACGTCGACATTCCCCTGTTAATCGGAGGTGGTCTGACTTCGCCGGAGGAATGCGCCGCGCGAATCGAGGCTGGAGCTTCGTTTGTCGTTGTCGGTAACATCCTGGAAGACGACCCCCGGTTTACCTACCTTACCGAGTTGGCTGCCGCTACCCATCCATTGGAGAAAGTCGCAGTATGAAACAGGATGAGAAACTCGACTATCTGAGAAAACTGGCCGAGGAAGCGGCCATTTTGCGCAAGTCACTTGTGGAGAAGTCAGGACCTGAAATCCTCGATCTGGCGGCTGTAATCTCAGGTGTTATCGGCTCCGGCGGGAAGCTCCTGATCGCCGGCAACGGCGGATCGGCTGCCGACGCTTCTCACTTTGCCGGTGAAATGGTGGTCAGACTATCCGCCGAAAGAAACCGACAGGCTCTGCCGGCTATTGCTTTGTGCACTGATCCGGCCGTAATGACCGCCGCCGCTAACGACTTCGGTTTTGACAACATCTTTGCCCGCCAGGTGGAAGCAAACGGTCAGAAGGGTGATATGCTGATTGTCATCTCAACCTCCGGTGATTCGGTCAATTTGATCAAGGCAGCACGTACCGCGCGGGAGCGTGGCCTGCTGACGGCCGGTCTGCTGGGTGGCAAGGGCGGCAAACTGGTGTCCAAAGTCGACCGGGCGCTGGTGGTGCCGCACGTGTCTCCGCAGCGGATACAGGAAGAACATATCTTCGTTATCCACCTGCTGGTGGAACTGGTCGAAAGCGACCTCTTTTAATGTCCGACCGCAGCCGCCGACATTTTCAATACGTCATCGTCTTCTGTTTTGCCCTGTTTGTCTTCGGCTCTGCCTTCTCCATTGCGCTGGCCCAGATATCGTTGGGAGTGTCTTTAATCCTGTTAGTGATTCTGTCCATCCTGACCCGCTTGAATCCCGTAACGACGATCCCCCGCTGGTTTTACATCTGGGCGGCTCTGTACGTGGCGTGGATGATGCTGTCGGCCGTAGCCGGTCCGACATCGCTGCAGTCGATCCGTATTCTCAAGGAGGAATGGCTGTTTTTGGCCATACCGGCCGGTATCTTCCTGTTTCGAGAAGACCAATACCGCCGGTACCTGCTGACGGCTCTGGCCCTGGGGGTGGGGCTGGTTTCTCTTTACGCTATTGTCCAGCATTTCACGGGCGTCCACTGGTTCAAGGTCCAACCGCCACTGGCGGCGCCCGACTATGGTTTTATTGTAACAGGGAACTTCTCACACTCGCTCACTTTCGGTAATTACTACGGCACCACCGCTCTGTTCCTGGCCGGGTATGCCATGGCCGGCAGGGCGGAATTGAGCCGGTGGCTGCGACAGTTGCTGATTCTGGTGTCACTGCTGGCAATGATCGCTACCATCCTGAGTTACAGTCGCGCCACCGTGGCCGGAATGGCTGTCGGGTTAATCCTCCTTGGAGTGATTATGGGTCGCAGATACCTGATTGGTTGCACCGGTCTCGTGGCCGTTATGGCGGCCACCATACTGATCACGATGCCCGGCCTGGGCCACCGCTTCAGTGATAAAACGGTTCGGGACGTGGGCGGTGTCTACGAGGGCGGGCGGGTTTTCATCTGGAAGAACTCACTCAAATTGATAACCGATCATCCGATCCTGGGAGTCGGCCAGGGGAACTTCCAGGCCGTCTATGCCTCTCACCTGCGAGCCGACATCCCTGAGAAACGCAAGCTGACCCATGCCCACAACGACCTGCTGAATATAGCCGCCATAGCCGGTGTGCCGGGAGCGGTCTTTTTTGCCGGTATGTGGTTGTCGGCCCTGGCCTTCTTTGTTCGAGGAATCCGGCGCGGGCGTCGCTCTGGTATCATGTCCGCCCCCTCGGTAGCGGCCCTGGTTGCTTCAGTGGTATTTTTAACTACTTCACTGTTTGAAGCCACCTTTGCCGATGAGGAGGTTCGGCAGTTATTGATGTTCATCTGGGCGGTGGGATTGTCGGCAGCGTATAAAACAACAAATATGTCCAACCGCCCGGCGATCAAAAACTCTTGACAAGTCAGATCGCCCGGCGTTAATAGCAGCGAGGATATTTGATGGCAGCAGCTACTAAGAAAACTAAGCGACCCGATTCGGGCGAAGGCAGGTGGCCCTACGGTAAGAGGAACTACCTGATATTCGCGGCGGCCCTGATCGTGATCATTCTCGGATATGTCACTCTGGGGCAGGGTTCGATAACACTGGCGCCCATTCTGTTGGTGCTGGGCTATTGCGTGTTGATTCCGATAGCGCTACTTGTCAAGGGACGCTCCGACAGCAACGACAAGCCCGAGCAACAGCCGGAAAATTAGTTTGCAGGGCAGCTTCTCCCGATACCTACCTTTAACTGACAGTAATTGATGTAGGGCCACAGGGACTGCGGCCCTACCGTTGTTGAATAGGCTGAGTGTTAACAATGTCACTGGGCCGCCGATACAAAGTGTATAGTGTCATGTGATAACTTCAAAGTTGGCCGTTGTAAATGGATGGAAACCTGACGCTTCGCACAGGCCGGTCGGGGAGAGTGAGGCACCCGGTGGCTATCGCCCTGCTAATGATCTTGACCGTGGTGATAAGCTGTGGTGGCTTCGACACTGGCACCATCAAGAGTGATACTTTCGACAGCATTGAGACTATCAGGAAGCAGAAGCAATCTGAACTGCTAGTCCACTTCCGGGAGCTTCATTCGGCGGCGACCGGTGCCGCGAACGATACCAATCTCCTGAATTACTTTGAGGTCCTGCTTGGCGATGCCAGTCTCGGTACGATGAGTCGACAGCGTCTGGAGCTTGAGATCGACAGGCACTTTGTTGCCCATTATGATAAGTTCTACGATGTTCTCTTAATTGATTCCAACGGCTTTGTGTTTCACAGTATCCGCAAGGAGTCGGATTATAACACCATCATCGTGTCTGACACCCTGCCTACGGGGTTGTCGCAGCGCCTGACAGAAGCTTCTGGATCCCCACTTTTTGTCGATTTCGAGTACTATCGGCCTTCGGACGAACCAGCCGCTTTCCACATCATCCCGGTAACAACCAGAAGCAGCCACCACGGGTGGCTGGTCTTCCAACAATCCCTAAACCGAATAAACACGATTCTTACCAATCGCCGAGGATTGGGGCGGACAGGTGAGGTGTATCTGGTCAACAGCAGCGGCTTGATGCTTTCGGAGTCACGCTTCATCAAGAACCCGATAATTCTTAAGAAACAGATCAACACCGAGGCGATTGGGACAACCGGTAGCGGCAATAGATTGATTAGAGATTACCGCGGTGTCATGGTCTTCAGTTCCTTTGAGGAATTCGAACTATTGGGCACCTCATGGCATATTATTGCCGAAGTTGATGAGGACGAGGTGATAACCGTTTATTATGACAGGCACGTTGAAGAACTTGCCGACCCAATCGTAGAATACATTTCGTCCTCGGCACATCAGTCTGAACCGTACCGGAGAATCACTGGTTCTGCGGTAAGAGTTGATATGAACGAATTCGGCTTTGCGCGAGCAGGCGAAAGAATCTGCACACATGGGGTAGCTACTTGCACGGCGGTGGCAATCTCATATCCGGGCAAATTCTCCTACCTGGCTCACCTGGTGCCCAGCGACGACATATATACCGACGCCACCACAGAATGGTTTCTCGATCAGGAGAGTTCCGACCTGCTTGGGCGACTCCTGCAGAGGATACACCGTTTTGACATCTATCCACACGAACTCGATAACCTGAGGTGCACCATAGTGGCCACGCACGACAACAGCTTAATGGAAGTCGTAGATAGGTTGACTGACTTCGGTATCAATATCTCCCGGATAAGGATCATGTACAATGCTGATGCTTTGTATGCGAACGTGGCTACCGAGCCGGATTGCGCATCGGTAACAGCAGAATGGATTGGCCACGACGGTGACATCCCGGTTATCGAATCCAACTTTTCAGTTGCGGATCTGGGGACTATTGTAAAAGAGATAGTCGGTTACGGCCAGTAGCGGTATAGAAAGGGGCGTGGAAGAGAATCGGAACACCCCCACACGCCCCTGTTGAAGAACCCATCAGTTATTAAGCAGATGTTTGTTCCAATTGCCTTATCTCCCGGGTCATTTCCCCGGCAATCTTGGAAATATCCAAGAAGATAAGCAAGCGTCCCTCGAGTTTTGCCACACCCTTGATGTAGTCTGAATTGACGGAGGTAACAATCTCCGGCGCCGGTTCGATAGTTGAACTGGGGATACGGAGAACTTCCTCAACAGCGTCCACGATCATGCCGATTACGGTTCCGTCGACGTCACACACGATTATCCGTGTGTTCTTGGTCCATTCCTCGACGTCCATCTCGAACTTCTTGCGAAGATCGATAACCGGGATCACCTTGCCTCTCAGGTTTATCACACCTTCACAGTAGTGAGGTGCCTGCGGGACCTTCGTAATCTCCACCATCCGATTGATTTCCTGGACCTTGAGGATATCGAGCCCGAATTCTTCCTGTCCCAGGCGAAAGGAGACAAGTTGAATCAGTTCGTCCAGCCGGTCTTTATCCAGATCAGCCATATCTGTCTCTCCTTATGTTGCAGATGGGCGGTTTTTCAGCCGCCCACCTGGTTTATTGCCATTAGCTATCTTGCGGAATCTATGTCGGCTATACGTTCTCCTTGATCTTGAACTGAGCCACCATCTTCTGGAGGCCTTCAGCCTGGCGGTTCATTTCTTCGGCGGCTGTGGCCGACTGCTCGGCGCCCGTGGCTGTCTCCTTGGTTATGGATGAGACATGCTCAATGTTCTTGGAGATCTGCTCGGCGGCTGTCGACTGCTCCTCGGCGGCGGTGGCAATCTGCTGGATCTGGTCCATCACCCGCTGCGACATGTTGACGATCTCGTTGAGGCTGACGCCGGCCTTGTCCGCCAGCTCACGACCCTTGTCAACCTCCTGGATTCCAGTCTCCATCGAGTGAACCGCCTCTTCGGTACCCTGCTGGATACCCTTGATCATTCCCGTGATCTCACCGGTAGCCTTGCCGGTCCGCTCGGCCAGCTTCCTGACCTCGTCAGCCACGACCGCAAAGCCGCGACCCTGTTCGCCCGCTCGTGCCGCTTCGATAGCGGCATTCAAAGCTAACAGGTTAGTCTGGTCGGCGATGTCATCGATGACACTGATAATCTCGCCGATCTGATCGGCCGACTTGGCCAGCTTGGCAATTGATTCGGACGATTCGCGCACCGTGTCGGCGATTTTCTGCATTCCCTGGATGGTGTCGCTGACAATCTGTCCGCCGGTGGTGGCGGTCTCAGAAGCACTCTTGGAGGCCTCGGTGGCCTCGCCAGAGTTTTTGGAGGTTTGCACGATGGTGGCAGTCATTTCCTCGACAGCCGTAGACACCTGGCTGACCTGCTGGGTCTGATCCTGGGCGCCTTTGGACATCTGCTCGGAGGAGGATGAGATTTCATTGGAGGCAGACACCAACTGAGTGGCATTGTCACCCAGCTGACGTATCATGGTGTTAAGATTGCCGTTCATGGTCTTGAAGGCTTTGCCCAGAACGTCTTTTTCGGACTTGGGCTCCACATCAGCTGTCAGGTCGTTGTTCGCAATCTGTTCCGCTGCCCCGGCCAGGCCTTTCATGTAGGCGATGAGCTTGCGGAACGACTCGGCCAGGATGCCGATTTCATCCTTGGAGGTCACGCTAATGTCATGCTGAATATCTCCGAGCGATATTTCCTCGGCAATGGTGGCTATATTCGCGATCGGCTTGGAGATGGATTTGGCGAACAGCCAGCCGATTAAGGTGACAATACCGACCATGATGGCGGCAATGATGATGATCGACATTTGCAGCGCATCCGAAGCCGCAAATGCCTCCACTTCGTCAATCTCGGCCAAAACGGCCCAGGTCGTCCCGAAGACATTCAGGGGCGCGTAGGCCGAAAGCACCGGGTTCCCGTTGTAGTCTATAACGATCTTAGCGTCTTCTTCTCCCGAAAGGGCCGCCCGCGAGGCGTCAGTGTTCACACCGTTCCTCTCGACGGTACCCGCGAAAGAGGCCGAGACCGAGTGTCCCGTGGGATCGATGTAGGAGTCTGACCGCATCAGCTTGTCGGACCCGATTAGGTAGGTCTCGCCCGTCTCGCCCAGTCCCGACCGCTGCTGCATGATATTGTTGACCGCGTCAAGCGGAAGCTGCAGGGCAACAATCATCTCGACGACGCCGTTTTGCAAGGTAGGCTGGGCAACGAAGGCGCAAGGTTCGTCATTGCTCGGCGCGTAGGGCTCAAAGTCGGCAAAGCCGAAACGCTTGGAATTTAAGACGTCTCTTGTAAGCTTGCCCAGATTTGAGCGGCTGTATTCACCGCTTACAAAGTTGGTCTGGTAGTCAGCTTCTTTGGCAACGCTGTAGAAACAGTAGCCGTCCGGATTGATCAAGAAAAGGTCATAGTAACCGTACATCTCCTGATACTTGGCGAAGAAGTACTTACCCTGATCATCCTTTGGGCAGAAGGCCTCGGCCACGTCGATCTCAGCCAGACAACCCCAGGTAAAATCTCCAATCGTTACCGGCGAGTAGACGGAAAGCACCGGGTTGCCGTTGTAGTCCGCAATGACCTCGGCTCCTGAATTCCCCGCCGCCGCTTCCCTTCCGGCTTTCGTGTCCACGCCGTTTTTCTCCAACGTTCCGTTAAGGGAGGCCTCAACGGAGTGGCCGGTGGGATCGAGATAGGAATCGGATCTCATCTTCAGATCGGGGCCGACCAGATAGCACTCACCGGTCTCGCCCATCCCGGCGCGTTCCATCATGATATTGTTGATCTGACCCAGAGGAACCTGCAGGGCCACCACGCCGATGTAAGAGCCGTTCTCGTCGTGGACTGGCGCACCCACAAATGACGCCGGAGCGCCGTTGGAGGGAGCATAAGGAGCGAAATCAACTACGGCCGTTCCGGACTGGGCCTTTCCGAACAACTCGGCTATGTTTTCCTTGGAGTACTTGCCGCTGACGACATTAGTGGCGAAATCGGGTTCCTTCTCCACCGTAAAGATAATGTCCCCATCCTTGCTGATCAGAAACAGGTCATAATAACCGTAGGCCTTCTCGTACTCGGTGAGCCAGGGTGAGTACTGCTTGTCGGCAGCACGGTACTGGGAACTGAGCACGCCGGCCGAGCTGTTGTAACCGGCCGAGTATGCCTTCATCGCGTCCACGACGGAGGCGTTGGTCGAGAGGATTTCGACGTCCCCTAACCGTTCCCCGAAGTAGTTTTCGATCTGGTTTTTCTTGATAGCCTGAACGGCCATCAGTTTGTTGAAAGCCTCCCGGCGAAGGGTGCCAACGGTCTCACACAGAACGCCCATGTCACCTTCGCGTTCGCCGAAGTACGTTTCGATCTGACCCTTCTTGACGTCCCGAAGGGAGATCAGTTGGTTGAAAGCCTGCTTCTGCAGGGCGGCCTTCGACTTCGTAAGGCTGACGACACCAACCACTCCCAGCGGGATCAGACCGATCAGGAGGAAAATGGCAATCAGCTTGGTGTTGATCTTGAGATTCTTGAACATACTCAAGCTCCTTCCCTATAAGTTAAAATCCGTACGTGAATTCTACGGCCGTCGTCACCTGATTATCCGTCGGTTCTCCGTCAGACTTGGTAAAAACGTCCTGGTCAGAGAAATCATACCTCAGCTCAACGAGGCCACCCAGGCCGTCGATGATCGACACCGAGGGTGAAATACAGATGGCCTTCCACTCCTGGGGCGTACCGGTGCGCAGGCCGTCCTTGTCATTGAAATAGTCAAATCGGGTGGTGATGCCCCAGCGATCGCCGATAGCGAAGTTGTTCATCAGCAACCAGCCGCTCCAGATACCGGTCTCACCGCCAGGGAGCGCCAGGCTCTCGGAACCCCAGTTGATCTCACTGCCGATGGTCCAGAATGCAAAGGGGTTGTAAGTGAAGTCCCAGTCAACCACTGTCCGGCGGCTGGAGACGTTGTCATCCTGTTCCGGGCCGGAGATGGCCGACAAACCGAAGTTGAGATTCTCCATCGGCGTGATCCCGATGCGAGTGCCGAACGTCTTGTCGCGGTTGTTGTCGGAGTTGACGTCCCAACCGTTGACGATGTAGAAGCACCAGTCGACAACCGCCGGGAACTCGGTACCGACCATCAAGCCGGTCAGGTTCGTCGGCAAGCCGTTGTCGAAGACGATAGCGTGCGAATACTGAAACATGTCGGGAGCATCCAACAGCTCAAAGCCGATCGGGGCATTGAACTTACCGAAGCTGAACGACCACGTCTGGCCGGAACCGATAGTGTAATTCAGGTAGCCCTGCTCCAAATCAAGATCGAAGTTGCCCATACCATCAGAGACATACTCAACGTCGGCCCTCAGTAAAGCTTGGCCGTTGAAGTCCTTAATGATGTCGACTTCGACCTGATCCAGACCAAACGAGGATTCCCGGGCATTGAAATCGGAATAGTTGCTGGCATCGACAAAGCCGGAGAAGGAGATCCCGACCGGCAACTCGGAACCGCCATCGGGCGACGGCTGACGGGGTTCGGTCCAGCTGTTCCCCAGGGAAGCCAGTTCCTGCTTGTTCTCTTCCTGCAGGCTCCTGAGGTAGCTGTTTTCAGCCTTGAGGAACTCAATATCCCGCCAGACGTCCAGCCACTGCTGGTCATCCGCACCACTGGTCGGGGCAGCGCCTGACTGACTGGCGTACTGCTTCTTGAGATTGACGATTTCCCGCTCCAGTTTAGCCAGAGCGGCGTTGTCGGGCGCGCCGGGACCGCTCTTTTTGAGCTGAGCGATTTCCTTCCGCAGCTTGGAAATGTCCTGCGCCCGCTGCGACGCCTCAGCGACGATCTGATTCTTCAGACTGGCTTCCATCTTCTCGACGGCATTCAGCAGTTGGCCGAAATCCTGAGCCACTACCGACTGCGTCAGAGGAAAGCCGATCACAAGCGCCAGAGCAACGACGAGAATGACTGCTTTCTTCATCTTGTCTCCCCTGTATGTTTAGCGGTTGATTGTGTATTTAAGCCCTTTGTGCTATACCTGCTCCCTCGCCTCACCGACAATAGTCGGGATGCATATGTTGATAGATCGGCCTGTCCGGATTCCCTTTAACGAAAACCGCTGCGCAATAATTGAACAGTCTGAGCAGGCCCTCATGACGGGGATTCAGCAGGGAGTGCGCTGCCGCTTAAGGAGGCTGTGACAGAAGAGCGTTTGCCCTGTTTCGTCGGGTCTTGGCCACGACAAAGTCGGTGGCGTGACCTGATGAGCCGTCTAGTAAGTGCATACGTTCTAAAGACCGGTTTGGCCGCAACCTCTGATCGCGGTTCACACGGACTTTTGGGAGGAGATTGTGGGCGGCAGATGTCCACATCTGCCCCAACAGTGCGAGATTTACGCATCGACAGGCTCCTGGCGATGACAGCCGGAAGGATGTCCGCGAATTAGGCGGTCAACTGTTTGATGCTAATAACGTTACGAGGTCTGCGGAAGGCGCCGTATCAGGACGGCTAATTACTCTGAGATTGGTCCACCAGCTCACGGTACTGATCAATCAGCCGGTTGGTCTCCTCACCCGAACCGGACTCAGCAAAGATATTGAAGGCGGCCGTCAACCGGTCAGGTACCACCAGCACCCAGCCGTCGTCTTCAAAAATGCGCACACCGTCGATAAGCTGGCGGCGCTTGTCCTCAGAGCCGGTGATTAATTTGCGCATGACGGCGCCCTTCTTGGCCCAGGGGCAGGGAACTGATATCATGCGCCGCTGCAAGTGCTCAAACCGGGTACGGATAGTGGCCGGTGTGCTTTGAGTCTGGGCCATCATTTCCAGCATTCGGACGGCAGCCAGCATGGCATCGGCGCCCATCTGGAAACCGGGGAAGATAAAACCTCCCCTGGTGCCGCCGACGAAATCGACATCACCTTCCCGCCGTACTTCCATCATGGCCAGATGATCGTTGGACACACGTTTGACATCCACACCGTATTGTTGGGCAATTTCCTCCACACCCATGGAAGCTCCCACCGGCACCGCTATCTTTTTCACCGTGTGGGTCCTCAGGTAGAGATCGGTTACCACCAGAAGCAATAGCTGACTGTCAATCGGCTTGCCCAATTCGTCGACAACCGTCAACTTTTCGGCGGCCGGATTCAGCAGGAAACCGATGTCAGCCTTCAGCGACGTGACAATCGAAGATAGTTGCTGGATGGCCAGCGTGGTTTCTTCCTGAGAACTGGACATCTTGCGTGGATTGAGAGTAGCGTTCAGTTCGACGGCTGAAATGCCCAGATGGCTGAAGAGAGTGGGGAAAATCTGGCTGGAGGAGCCGTTGGAGTGATCGATGATGACCTTGTACCCGGCCTTCTTGATCACTTCCACGTCGATCTCGCCGAGGAAGTCGCTGCGGTAATTGTCCAGCACGCTGGCGGGTATGTCCAGGCGCCCGATCTGATCGAGGGACGCCCGAGCGAAATCCTCGCCGAAATACATCCGCTCCACTTTCTTGAGTTGTGCCGTCGGCATGTCCAAGCCGGAACCGTCAAAGAATATCCAGTCGATCAGACGGAAATCCTCGGGGTTGTGGCGAACGTATATCCCGGCCGCGTAGCCGCCTCTCTGGAGAGCATAACGGACCACCGGTATGGGCAGGTTTTCCAGGTCGGATACATTGACGCCGGCCGCCAGTAAACCGGAGGTCAGGCTGCGTTTCAACAGGCGCGAGGTGTCGGAAGCATCACGGCTGAGAACTATGGCGCTCTCCTGACCGAGGAACGCCCCAAAAGCAGCCCCGACCCGGACGGCCATTTCCGGGGTAAGTTCCGTCAGGGCCAGTCCGCTTATCTTGGAATCGGTGAACAGTTCGCGGTTCCATTTCTCGCCCCACACTACCGAGGTGGAGACGATGGCTCCGGCATCGACCGTCTTGCCGGGCCATATCTTGCAGTTGGCTTTGACGGTGGCGAAGTTGCCGATGGCACAGTCGTCGGATACGATAACCGCATCCAGAAGCTGCACGTTTTCCCCCAGGCTGGCCCGGTTGCCCACCACGCTGGCGTGCATCACCGTTCCGGCGCCAATGGTGCCGTCACTCCACACTACCGAGTTTTCCAGATCGCACTTGCCGCAGACACGCGACCGATCACCGATGACACAGTTGTGCAATTTGACGCCCGAGTCGAGGCATACGTTATCACCCAAAACCACCCTGCCGGTCAACTCCACTTCCTCACCAATCCGGACGCCGGTGCCGCGATAGACGATGCCACCGCTGCCTTCAATCGTCTCCATGCGCAATTGAAGGTGCAGAGTGTCTTCAAAGAAATCGACATGGACGCGACGATACTCGTCAACGTTGCCGACATCTTTCCAGTATCCGTCCATGATCTTGCCATACAACCGCCCCTGCCGGGACAGCATCAACGGGAACAGGTTCTGAGAGAAATCAAAGTTGGTTCGAGACGGAATCAGATTTATGGCGCTGCCCTGCAGGATATAGATACCGGTATTGATGGTATCGGAGAAGGCTTCGCCCCAGGAAGGTTTTTCCAGAAAACGTTTTATGCAACCGTCCTGATCGGTGATGACAATACCATAAGCCAGCGGGTTTTCCACCCGGGTCAGTAGAATCGTTGCTTCCGATCGCTTCTCCTGGTGCCACCGGACAGCCTGGCTGAGATCGAAATCGGTGATAAGATCACCGGAGATGACCAGTACCGGCTCGTCAGTACCGTCGACCGCAAACCGGACCGCCCCGGCAGTGCCAAAATCTTCCTGTGGCTGCATATAATCCATGGCAACACCAAAAGCGCTGCCGTCCTTAAAGTAGTCCTTTATAATCTCAGCCTGAAAATACAGTACCGCAGTAACATCCGTAATACCATGCTTGGCCAGTAAACAGACTACGTGCTCCATAATGGGAACGTTGGCGACCGGTACCATCGGCTTGGGCAGGTTGATCGTGAGGGGCCGCAGGCGAGTACCGAAGCCTCCGGCCATTATGATTGCCTTCATTCTCGCACTCCGTCAGGCATATTGAGGCTCAAAAGTCAACTTTTAGGTACATCGAACGTTGCATCAAATAAAACAACATTCGCTAAACCCGCGTAGCGGCGGGCTTTATGTCCGCCGTCTGTTGGCAGGAGACAAGCCCCTGCCCTACGCGCCTCAGAATAATCATCTTTTGGGACAGCCATTATTCGTCGGTCCGTTCTTCATAAACCCCAATCCTATCAGTTCTCGGGCAACATCAAAAAAATCATCATAATGATGAAAAGCAATATCGCTGATGCGGCAGTATTCCTCAAGGTCTTTTTTGGCGAATACAATATCGGCCTCGGTAACGGCACAGGTATCGGAGTAGCCATCACCCACAAACGCCACCACCGCGTCTGGTGGCAGGTTTCGGCGGTACTCGTCTATTCGTTCCCCTTTGCAACTGCCACACCGCCGACAATGCCGGTTTTCATGGGGAAACTCGATTACCAGGCCGCCGCCTGTCAGCCTGCCCCGGTTGGCCGTCACCGAAAGTTGCTGGAATCCGAACCGTTTGAGCAGATGGTTGATGTAGAAATCGAGACCATCGGAAATTACCCGCAGATCGATATCCTGTACCCGACACAGCGTCACGAACTCGTCAAAACCCCGGTTGAGTTCAAACTGCTCAAGAAAGGCATATACTTCTTCCTCCGATGCCCGCACCATGGCAGCCTCCTGTCGCAGGCAATCCCGAGTCGAGAGCCGACCGGCTTTCCAGTCGGGAAGGAGCGCATCGTTTTTACCACCGGAGAAATGATGGAACAGATTGTAACCAACATCACGTCGGCTGATAGTGCCGTCAAAATCGCAGAATACGGCGGCCAGTGTCATAGGCAAACGGTGTCCGTGGTTATATCGGTGTGCCGGCGCGGCATCAGTGTTCCCTTGTCAACAGCCGAGCGACAAACTTCAGGACCGGACGCTGAGTCACCACTGCTTCCCGGTAGGCGGCATAGGTGCCGGATTTTCTCTCCCAGGCCAGTCGCTTCAATTGTCTCTTGATAAACGCGGCATGATCGCCGAACCCGGTGCTGCTCTCCCGGTCGGCGCGCACCAGCAACCGCTCGGTGATCCGTCGGAGATACAGCGAAGATGGTTCGCCAGCGACAATATCCGCGAACAGTTCCGCTGCTGCCGCGACCCGGGATCGGTAGTGAAAATCATGACTCTCCGCATAAGCCGCAAAC
>SDBU01002831.1_pt1 | contig 22550 bp, 22 predicted proteins | sample 2277071 | NCBI WGS metagenome assembly SDBU01 (sample SAMN10397929, study PRJNA504765) | marine sediment metagenome | isolation source: marine sediment core GS08_GC12, 126 cmbsf | place: Arctic Ocean: Gakkel Ridge, Loki's castle | collected 2008 | reverse complement strand
TCCAGCAGGCTGAAAATATATTCGTCATAATCATAGCCAGTGAGGACGAGCACTATAGTCAATGGCAGGAGAGCCTTAATCCGCTTGGTAGCTTCGATGCCACTGAGTTTAGGCATAGCGACATCCATAATGACCACATCGGGCTTAAGTTGACTGGCCAATCGGACTGCCTCCTCGCCATCGCCAGCCTCGCCAACAACCTCAAGGTCTTGCTCGCATTCTAGAAGCTGGCGGGTGCCTTGTCGTACTACCACATGGTCTTCAACAAGCAGAATCCTGATTCTATCCATAATGTGCCTTCTCATTACAATTCTAATCTATACCACTCATATCTTCAACTCTTTAACTTATAGCGCTCCTATAAGGGCACTCCCTAGGTGGAAATGCCTAGTTATAAAGGCTTAGCCAGTGCGGGGTTGCCTGCGTTTTGGCAAAGACAAGAATAGGCACTAAGGCGGATGGCATCAGATTCCCGATGTGGTTGAATAAAGGTGGGGAACAGGGATAGTTAGTGGTAGAGGGGAGACGGCTCAAATAATAAAGGAGGGGAGAAAATGAAAATAGGTGATGCGGTGAAAATTAAGGAATGCCCAATAGCTGAGTTGGTGGGCGAAAATGCGGAGATAGCAGAGCTGCAATTCCAGGAGTTCGAGAAATATACTGTGTATCCTTTATGGGTGGAAATTACTTCTGGCGAACATAAAGGCAAGTTTTACGGTTTCAAATATGATGAAGTGGAGATACTACCTAATGGAGATAAGGCAAAAAACATCAACAATGAAAGGAGGGAGGAAACAATGAAGAAGGTGATTGAACAGGTGGAAGAGATTGTCAAGGACGTTACCACTGTCGAGGAAATTGCTGAGATTGAGAGGGTTATCGGTGAAGTAAAAGGGAAGATTCTACCGGAGCCAACCTTGGGCTTCTGGGAAGGCAAGACTCCTTGCTGGGAGATGTTCCGTTGCCCGGAGGCCATGAGGAATGAGTGTCCTGCGTTTAAGTATCGGTCTCTGCCCTGCTGGCAGATAGAGGGAACCTACTGCAAGCTTTACGATTACGGAGCAAAAGGCGATGGCACTGATATCTGCCAGGTGTGCCGAGTCTACAAGAGATGGGGCCACGGCGAGCCGATAGAGATAAAGCTTCTTGGCAAAGGATTCGATACTGCTTTGAAATCAGTTTCGAAATGACTGGAACCAGAGAGCTGGGACTAGGTAATAACGGTAACGCTGAGTTGTGTAATACCATTCACTTGGGGGCATGTGTGGCAGTCAATAAGGGTATTCTAGTTTGTCATACATGCCTTCTCTTTATTATAATGCAGCCAGAAACCACAGCTTGACCAAACGAGCTAATAGTTATCACCACAGCAGGAGGCAGAAGATGGAAGCAATTGAGAATGAGGCACGCCCACGAGAAGAGGTTGGAGTTGGCTACGCCGGCAGGGTGTTCAGACAAATTCAAGGAGTGATTGACGATACCGGGGGACAAGCTGGTGCTCTCATTCGGGTTTTGCAGCAAGCACAAGGATTAATTGGCTATCTCCCTGTGCCAGTGCTAAAGACTATCTCCAGGGACCTAAAGGTTCCCATCAGCGAAGTATACGGGATAGTCAGCTTCTATCACTTCTTCACTATGGTGCCCAAGGGCAGGCATGTTATCCAAGTCTGTATGGGCACCAGTTGCTATGTCAAGGGAGGTCAGAGGATTCTTGATGCCTTAAAGAAGGAGTGGGGTCTTGAGCCTGAGGAGATTACTCCTGATGGCAGATTTTCCTTGGAAACCGTCCGTTGCCTTGGTTGCTGCGGACTATCACCGGTAATGGCTATCGGGAGTGATGTCCATAGTAAGGTGAAGGCAAGTAAGCTAAAGGATATTCTGGATTCGTATCAGTAGGAGGCAATAGAAGTGACACGAATTTCCTCTCTAGAGGATCTGAAAAAATTAAAAGCGATTGTAGAGCCCCGTTTCAAGGTGCGTGAAGATAGGGATTCTACTAAGATTAAGACCGCACCAGAAATTAATATCCGGGTTTGTCAAGGGAGCGGCTGCACTGCATCTGGGTCAGAGAAAATAACCAAGACCCTTGAGGAGTCTATCAAAGCAAACAGGCTTGAGAAAAGGGTCAAGATAATAATAACAGGGTGTCATGGTCTTTGCGAGATGGGGCCTATAGTTATAATCAATCCCGGGGATACCCTTTATACCAGAGTGAAACCGGAGGATGTAGAAGAAATTGTAGAACGACATCTACTAAACGGGGAAATAGTGGAAAGGCTTGTTTATCATGACCCCGTAAGTGGAAAGCCAATACCAGCCTATAGTGAGATCAGCTTCTATCTGGGACAGGAAAGGAGAGTGCTACATAATAATGGCTTCATTAACCCTTGGAGTATTGATGAATACATTGCTCGAGATGGTTATCAAGCCCTGGCTAAAGCCTTGACCCAGATGAAGCCGGATGAAGTTATTGATGAGGTTAGGAAATCAGGGCTGCGGGGGCGGGGAGGAGCCGGTTTCCCCACAGCTACAAAGTGGGGGTTCGTTCGCAGTGCGCCCAGTGAGGAGAAATATGTAGTTTGTAACGGCGATGAAGGCGACCCTGGTGCTTATATGAATCGGTCTGTTCTAGAGGGTAACCCCCATTCAATAATTGAAGGGATGGCAATCGGAGCCTATGCCATAGGGAATGTTCGTCAGGGCTATGCCTATGTCCGAGCTGAATATCCCCTCGCTATTGAAACCTTAAGCCATGCCATCGCCCAAGCCCGGGAATATGGAATTCTGGGCAAAAATACCATGGGCACTAACTTTAAATTTTCTATTGATATATTCCCTGGTGCCGGTGCTTTCGTCTGTGGCGAGGAGACAGGTCTTTTAATTTCAATTGAAGGAAAGAGGGGGAGTCCTCGCCAGAGACCCCCCTTCCCGGCAAATGTAGGGGGAGGGCTTTTTGGCAAGCCTACCACCATCAATAATGTGGAGACATGGTCAGATATCCCCCAGATTATTTTGAGGGGGGCTGACTGGTTTGCTGGCGTGGGCACCGAGAAAAGTAAGGGCACAAAGACCTTCAGCCTAGTGGGGAAAATAAACAATACCGGGCTAGTGGAGGTCCCCCTGGGGACACCACTGGGGAAAATTGTCTTTGACATTGGTGAAGGGATACCAGAGGGGAAGAAATTTAAGGCAGTTCAGATAGGTGGACCTTCCGGGGGGGTTATTCCCATTGAGCATCTCAATACCCCCGTCGATTATGAAGCTGTTACTGCTCTAGGGGCAATTATGGGCTCCGGTGGGCTCGTGGTGATGGATGAGGATAGCTGTATGGTGGATATGGCCAAATTCTTCCTCCAATTCACCAAGGACGAGTCCTGTGGCAAATGTACCCCCTGTCGGGCCGGGATTCCTAAAATGCTGGAGATTCTAAACAAGATTAGCCAAGGTGAAGGAACAATGGAAGACCTGGATGTCTTGTCAGAATTGGCTGAGATGGTTGCCTCGGCATCCCTATGCGGTTTAGGGCAAACAAGCCCAAACCCAGTCTTAACTACCTTACGACACTTCCGTGAGGAGTATGAGGCTCACATTATAGATAAAAAATGCCCGGCTGCTGTTTGCCAGGCCTTATTCAGAAGCCCTTGTCAACATACCTGTCCTGTGGAACTGGACATTCCCGGCTACATTAGCTTGATTAAGGAGAATAAGTTTGTTGAGGCTTACAGCTTAATCAAACAGCGTAATCCTTTCCCCTCCATCTGTGGTCGAGTGTGCCACCACCCTTGCGAGTTTAAGTGTCGTCGAGCTCAAATCGATGAGCCAATAGCAATCAGAGACCTGAGGAGGTTTGTTGCTGACTACGCCTTTGAGCATGGGGTTGAATATGTTCCCCAGGTGAAGGAAGAGAAAGAGGAAAGGGTAGCTATCATCGGGGCAGGTCCAGCAGGGTTATCAACAGCCTGGGACCTCACACTGGAGGGATACCAAGTTACTGTGTTTGATGCCCTCCCTGTAGCTGGTGGGATGCTGGCTGTAGGCATTCCTGAGTATCGTCTCCCCAAGGACATCCTCAGAAAAGAAGTCCAAGATGTAGAAAAGCTTGGAGTGGATATAAGGCTGAACACACCCATTCATGATATTGATTCCTTGTTAAAAGAGGGCTATCAAGCGGTGTTCATCGCCGTAGGTGCTCATAAAGGAGCCAAGATGGAGATTCCAGGCGAAGACCTGGGAGGAATCTATGATGCTATTGAGTTTCTAAAGGAAGCTAATTTAGGGAAAGAAATACAGGTAGGTAAGAGAGTAGCAGTTATTGGCGGTGGCAACTCAGCTATTGACTCAGCTAGGGTAGCTTTAAGAAAAGGGGCTGAGGAAGTACATATATTTTATAGGCGTGAAAGGAGGGATATGCCAGCTATAGCTGAAGAGGTGGAGGCTGCCGAAGAAGAGGGAATTCATCTTAACCTGCTGACAGTCCCTACCAAGATTTTGGGTAACGATGGAAGAGTTGCCGGGCTTGAGTGTATCCGCATGGAGTTGAAGGAGTTTGACCGAAGTGGTAGAAAAACCCCCTATCCGATTGAGGGTTCCGAATACAAGGCAGATATTGACATGGTTATCGAGGCCATAGGTCAAAGACCTGATACCTCTTTTATTGAGGGTAACGGAGTTAAAATAGGAAGAGGTGGGATAGTGACTGTAGACCGCCGAACATTGGCTACCGGGAGGAAGGGGATTTTTGCCGGAGGGGATGCGGTAACCGGTCCCCAGACGGCAATTGAAGCTATTGCTGCCGGGCAGAGGGCAGCCTCTTCTATAAAGAGATATCTCCAGGGAAAGGAGCTGTCGCCTTTGGTGGAGCGCAATAGCTATAGACCAATTGCTACCTCTTCGCTGCCGCCAACTGAGGAGGAGACACAGGAAAGGGCTAGGATTAAGGCTGCCGAAATCCCTATGAGCGATAGACAAACATCTTTTAAAGAAATAGTTTTGCCTTATAGCCCAGAGCAAGCCAGAGAAGAGGCGTCTAGATGCCTGAGATGTGACCTTGAAGTTGGAGGGTAGGCAATGAGTGAGATTACTTTAACAGTCAATGGTAGGCAGGTTAAAGGGAAAGAAGGAGACACTGTTCTTGAAATTTGCCAGGCTAATGGCATTGATGTGCCTACGCTCTGCCACCTTGAAGGATTAAGCGATGTCGGGGCCTGCCGAATGTGTGTGGTGGAAATCGAGAAGGAGAGGAGACCAGTTCCCTCCTGCACCTATCCTGCCAGGGATGGACTGGTGGTGAAAACCGACACCGAGCAGCTGGAGAAATATCGCCGCCAGATATTGGAACTTATCTTTACCGAGCGTAATCATTTTTGTATGTTTTGCGAGCAGAGCGGAGACTGTGAGCTACAGAAACTAGCCTACCGATACCAGATGGATAATGTGCGTTATCCTTACACCTTTCCCTCTTTACCTGTGGATTCATTAAGTGATTACTTAGTGATAGACCATAACCGCTGTATTCTTTGTGGCCGCTGCATCCGAGTCTGTAGTGAGATAGTGGCAAGCCATACTCTGGATTTTGGTAGACGTGGCTGGAGAACACTGGTGGGTGCCGACTTGGAGCAACCACTGGGTGAGTCATCCTGTGTTTCCTGTGGTGCTTGTGTGCAGGCATGTCCTACTGGTGCTATCTTCAGTAAAGTCAATCTTTACAAAGGCAAAACGGATGAGTGCCAGCAGATAACCACTGTTTGTCCTGCCTGCGGAGTTGGCTGTGAACTGAATGTAATGGTGAAGGACAATAACCTGGTGAGGATTGAAGCGCCAAGGTTAACCGAACCAAGGGGACCACTGTGCCCAATAGGACGTTTTGAGTTGCTTTACCAAACTACTCCCAGGGTCATCTCCCCCTTGGTGCGGGGTAAGCAAGGCGAACTAGAGGAGTGTTCTTTAGATAGGGCAGTGCAGGTAGTCGCTGAGAGACTGAGAGAGACAAGGGATGGTTTCGCCGGCATAATATCCACCAGAACTCCAAATGAGACGCTTTCATTATTCCATAAGTTCATCGGTGAGGTAGTAGGCAGCGATTGGATTGATACCCAAGACGGAGGAAGCTATCGGATAATCAGCGCAGGCATCAGGCAGTTTCAAAATGAAGGAAAGGGAGTGGACATTGAGTGTCCTATTGAGGAAATACTGAAGGCAGATTGCATTCTTATAGCAGGAGCCAATCCTGAGGAGACCCATCCCATCATTGGCACTCTGGTGCGCCGAGCGGTAAGCCAAAGAGGGGCAAAGTTGATAGTGATAGACCCTTCAAGGGATGTTTTCCCCCTCAGGACTGACCTTTGGCTTAAGCCGAGGGCGGGTAGCGAAGGAGTCCTCCTCAGCGGTCTGACAAAGGTTCTTATCGACAAGGATCTAGTCGTGCCAGAAAAGACCAAGGCTGAGCTCGTTCAATCTGTCGGCGGGTATGAAATAGGTGAAGTGGTCAGGGCCACTGGTATAGAGAAGGAGAAGCTGGAGTCGGCAGCAGAGATATATGGCCGAGCTGAGCAGGGGGTTATAATCTACGGGGAAGGGTTATTGGAGAGGAACGATCCAAACCTTGTTACCTCCGTTCTCTATTTGGCTGATTTGACAGGGAATTGGGTGGGGGACAAGCTAAGGGTTATCTCGCTTAAACCGGGCGCTAATAGTCGCGGTGCCTGGGAGCTGGGGTTAGCCAAAGGTATAAAGCAGGATAAGCCGAAGGGACTGTATCTCCTTCTTGCCGATGAGCAGGTGGATGAGAAACTATTGGGTTGGCTCAAAGGAATCAGTTTTCTGGTGGTGCAGGCAAGCTATCACTCCCCGGCTACATCTATGGCTGATGTGGTTCTACCTTCGCCGATATGGGCGGAAAGAGAGGGTAAATATATTGCTATGGATGGGCGCATTCTTGAATTAAAACAGGTGCTTCAACCCAAGGATGGTCTACTTCAGGACCAGGAGATACTGATAGAAATTTCCAAAAAGCTAGGACGCAAGTTGAGCTCAAGCTAGGAGGTTAATGGTGGCAAAGGTTAAAGTGGCTACAGCGTGGTTAGATTGTTGCTCTGGGTGCCATATGTCTTTCCTGGATTTGGATGAGGCACTTATTGGTTTGGCAGATGTAATAGAAATCACCGCCAGTCCCATAACCGATATTAAAGAGTTTTCACCAGTCGATGTCGGGATTATTGAGGGGGCAATAAGCACCACTCGTGATGAAGAAGTAGCCAAAAAATTGCGTGCCAATTGTAAGATACTGATGGTCTGGGGTGATTGTGCTTGCTTTGGGGGAATATGCACTATGCGTAACCTATTCAGCAAAGAAGAGGTTCTTCGTAGATGTTATATTGAGACGGAGAGCACCAAAAACGGTAAGATTCCCTCCTCGGAAGAAATCCCACCACTTTTAGAGCAGGTTAAGCCGGTAAATCAGGTAGTTAAGGTTGATTGTTATGTCCCTGGTTGCCCTCCTAGTGCTAAAGCTATTCACTATGCCCTGACTGAGCTTCTGGAGGGCAGGATTCCGATACTACCAAGCGAGATGATGAGGTTTGATTAAGCTTTCAAAACACGGGAGGCATTATGACTAGAAAGATTGTTATTGAGCCGGTTACCCGGGTTGAGGGGCACGGTAAGGTAACCATCCACCTTGACGATAAGGGAAATGTGGACAAAGCTAGGTTTCATGTAACTCAAGTGCGAGGATTTGAGAAGTTTTGCGAGGGGCGATTGTTCTGGGAGATGCCACTCATTACTGCCCGAATCTGCGGCATTTGCCCGGTAAGTCACCACCTGGCTTCAGCTAAAGCTGGGGATGCCATTTTGGGGATGAAGCTGACGCCCACAGCAGAGATGCTGCGCAGGTTAATTCACATGGCACAGATTGTTCAGTCCCATGCGCTTCATTTTTTCCACTTAGCCAGTCCTGACTTCCTCTTCGGCATGGATGCTGACCCAGCTAAGCGAAATATCATGGGTATTATTGCTGAAATGCCAGAAATTGCCAAAAAGGGAGTGAAGATTCGTGCTTTCGGTCAGAAAATAATAGAAATACTCGGGGATAAAAGGGTTCACCCCAATGCTGCTACCCCTGGAGGGATGACTAAGGCTCTTGCCCCTGATAAGCGTGATGAAATTCTAAGCCAAGTGGATGATATTATTGCTGATTGCCAATTCGCCATTGACCTGATTAAGAATTATTGTGCCCAACATAGTGAGGAGGCTACCAGCTTTGCTAGTTTTGGCACTGGCTACCTCGGACTCGTAGATATTAATGGCAACGTTGAGTATTATGATGGCAGGCTCAGATTGAAGGATAGCCAAGGTATTACCCTGGAAAATGATATAGCCCCTGAGAATTACCTTTCCATCATTGAAGAAAAGGTCGAGGACTGGTCTTATCTTAAGTTCCCTTATTACAAGAAGCTGGGCTACCCCGGTGGGATGTACCGTGTAGGACCTCTAGGGCGATTAAACGTAGCTGACGGTTGCGATACTCCTCTAGCTGATGAGGAGTTTCATAACTTTAAAAAACTAGGCAACGGTGGTGTAGTGCAGCCATCGTTATACTACCACTATGCCCGAATGATTGAAATGCTTAATGCTGCTGAAAAGATAAAGTTGCTCCTACAAGATGCCCTGATTTGTTCAAAGGAAATATGGGTCAACTCCAGCAAGATTAACGAGGAAGGCATAGGAGTAATTGAAGCTCCCAGAGGAACACTTTTCCACCATTATTGGGTAGATGCAAGTGGTAAAATGCGTAAGGTCAACTTGATTGTAGCTACCGGTCATAATAATTTAGCTATGAATCGCGCTGTCTATGAAGTAGCTAAGGAATTTATCAAAGACGGGAAGGTTACTGAAGGGATACTTAATCGAGTCGAGGTGGCTATTCGTTGCTATGACCCCTGTCTCTCTTGCTCCACACATGCCCTAGGTCAGATGCCTTTAGAAATCACCATTTATGAGCCAGATGGAAGTATTCGCCAAGTGTTGAGAAGTTAGCGTGAGGACTCTGGTTTTAGGTATAGGTAATCCAATCTTGGGAGACGATGGTGTAGGCTTCCATATTGCTCAAGAGTTAGCCAAGGAGATTAAAGACGAAAACATCGATGTGAAAGATACCAGCATAGATGGCTTAAATTTATTAGAACTCATTATTGGATACGATAAGGTAATTATAATTGATGCCATTATGACTGAGGATGGAGAGGTAGGGGAAATATATAGGCTTAGGCCGGAGAATTTTGTTAAAACTGTGCATCCAACTACCTCGCCGCACAATGCCAATCTAGCTACTGCCATTGAAATCGGCAAAAAATCTTTAGCGGGGCAGATGCCGGCAAAAATTGTAGTCTTTGTCGTAAACATTCAAGAAGTAACCGAGTTTACTGAAGAAATGACGAGAAAGGTAAAGGAAGCTATCTCAAGGGCTGTAAATCTTGTTTTAGAAGAGATAGATTCCAATAAAGAATCAAGGTTTCCTCAGACACAGAAACTCCCGTCTACTAGGTTAGTGCCTTAAAATATGGCGCAATAATATCAAGTCAGTGCGCTGATAAAAGAATCCTGGGAGTTTGTCAATGCATGCTCTCAAGCAAGATAGTGGCGATTGCACAAACCGCTAAAAAGTGCAACGCCTAAACCGTCAAGAGAACAACAAATCTGCCGAGGTATTGATCCGCCATTCTAACATGTAGTTATCCTTCAGATCGCCGTCTGGTGCTACAAAAGCATGAAAGCGAAATGGAGCTGTGTTCTGGTCTAATGGAGTGCTATAACGCCCTGTAATTTCAGGTTGCGGGTCTGCATAGCCCTTCGAAATTGCGGTGAGTTGGACTTCTAGACTGCCTCTCGCACTGTATAGCTTAACTATGTCATAGTGGTGACCAGTGTAGAGAGCCTCTGCCTCGTAATCGAGCCAAGTGGTGATGTCAAGCGAAACTTGACGCATAAAAGCGACTCTCTGGCCTGCTTCTGACAAATTGAGTAGACCTTCAGCCGTTGAATATCGGAGAGTGGCATGGAAGTCCAAACGCCCTGTCACAGTTTTGTAATCCGGGGGAGAAGGTAACTCCTTTACTATTACCGGCCTGGTAATCTTCACTTCCGCAGAATAAGGTTGGACATCCACAGACCTAAGACGATTATCCATTGCCCAGTCGAAAAAAGCTCGATGATCCCATTGCGCTTGAAGCAAGCCGCTCATTACCAGTTCTGGCAAGTACGGTGGAGCACCTACATGGCCATGGTCTTGAATCCCGATACTAAGAGGTTTGTTGGGAAATTTTCTCCCTCTGAAGTATTTGACAGCCTCTCGTATCAGCACATCATACTCATTTCGCAAAAGGTCGAGCACTTCTGGCGCATCGGCATATGATTTTTTCAGTCGCGAAAGCAGGTCAGTGAACCTCGTTGCAAGAATATCACAGGATCGTGGTATGACATTGCCCAGTATGCGGCCTATCACTTCTGGATCGGCTTCTAGCCCAAAGTGTTCCAGCCTGTTGCGATAGCCTACCAGGTCTCGGATAGATTCCAATAGTCGCTGGAAGTCTGATTCCTCCAAAAACTTGAGCTCCTGCAATTTACGCAGCCTTAGAAGCGTTTCATAAAGCCCGATAGTTCGCTCACTGTCAAAAGGGGTCAATACCTCATGCTTGATCAACGACTCATATGTTGAGACCACGTCTTTAACAGTCGTATCTTCTGGAAAAAGTAACACCCAGTTCCCGTCCAGTTCTAGGAGTAGCAATTTAAAGAGGGTCTCAAGGGCATGGTGACTACGAAGGATAGCATCTTTAAGCGCGAAAGCATCGCTGTTATCACGATGAAACGCCTCGAAAGCCCTGAGTGCCTCAGCAAGGGAATGTACACCATTCTCTAAAGGTTCAATGCGAGTCATAGCTGAATTTCTTACCCTGAGCATTAATAGGCGACATAATTACTTTAAGATAACCGTCTAGATTCATCTGACCTTTGCCGTTAGTCTTTCTCTTTCCAGAGCATGTCCTTTTTGTCGTAGCTAGCTGGCTTCCCTGTCTTGGGACACTGGAAGATGTTATTGGACAGACTACTGGAATCAAAGGATTGCTTACTCCCGAATGCTATAGGCGATTTATGTTCCTCTCCACATATTTTGCATTTTAAGAAGACAGCCATATCGTCCTCCTTTGGCAAAGTCCTTCGCAGTTAATACCATCATAGCACTGCAGAAAGCCCAGGTCTATTTAATTCATCGTAACGAGGGATTATGTCCTCTTACGTAGTGAGTTCACTGTAACTTAACAAATGTCAGTTATGTGCAACGGTAATTCGGCGCATGGCCCAGAGCGCTAAATTGGGTATTGACAGGAGTATTCCCATGGGAATATTATATATATCAAGGGATGGTAATTATGGTGAAAGAAACAAATCTATTAACAGTTCCTGAAGCCTCAGAATTTCTTGGGCACTCTGTTCAGCATATTCGCCTTCTTATTCGCGAAGGCAAGTTGGCCGGACATAAGATAGGCAGAGACTGGATGATTCCACGTAGCGCTGTAACTGAGTACAACACCCGCAGGTCCGGCATGCTACTCTTCCCAAACTTGGATGAAAATGAACAGATACCTCAGCTTTCTCTTTTCGGGCCAAGGAATACAACGAATAAATACTTTTTCTATTTCAGGGATAACAAAGTTGTTAAGCCAGTGGAATCCCAGGAGTTGAATGAAAGAGCAAGACTGAAACTGCGAGAGATTTATGAAAATCGTAACGGCAATATTCCTGATTATTTTCTGAACAATTGGGATAAAGTAGCTCTCTTTCATCCGGGGGCTGATGTTGATAGAGCTAACGCGATATTGATCAATCCTGAAGGCGGCGCCTATGATCTTAGCAATAAACTAAATGACCTGACTGGAAAAGAATGGACCAAATTCACTTGCAGTTGGTTCCGCTTCAACGCGTTACAAAGCGACTTAAAGGAAGAACGGTCTGTCGCCCCTGATTCAAAGGACCATCCGGCTACATTCTCACCAACTATGATAGAGGCTTTTATTCGTTTCTTCACGAAGAAAGAGCAAAGAGTTCTTGACCCATTTTGTGGAATCGGTAGCACATTAGTGGCCTGTAAAAGATCCGGGCGAATCGGCTACGGCATTGAGCTGAATAAAAAATATTATGAAGTTTGCTTGAAGCGCGTTCCAGAGTTTCGGGAAAACATATTCAATTGTAATGCGGAAGACCTAGGCCGTTTGGGCTTGCCTGAAATAGACTTTTCTATCTCTTCACCACCTTACTGGAATATGCTCAACCGAAGTACTCGGGATTTTAGAAAGCTAAGGAGCAAGGGCAATCTAGACTATAAATATTCAGCGGATGATCAAGACCTAGGCAATATCACGGAATACGATGAATTTCTAAATAGGGTAAGCAACATATATCTGATGATGCACGGTCAACTTAAACAAGGCGGCTACCTCGTGGTCATCGTAAAAAACGTTAAAAAAGGTGGTAAATTGTATCCGCTTGCTTGGGACTTGGCAAGGTTATTATCAAAGAAATACACGCTAAAGGACGAAAAAATCTGGATGCAAGATGAGATAGGTTTAGCTCCGTATGGATATCCATTCTCTTGGGTAAGCAATATTTTGCATCATTACTGTCTAATCGTCCGAAAGGAAACATCATGAGCTCTGCGGTATCAGATGTAATAGGCAAGTTAATAGAAGTACACAAAACAGAATATAACCGAAAATACTCTCGGCTCGCCAGACTACACAAGTACTGGGCGCGTAAGCCTTGGTTCGTAGTTCAAGACTACATATCAAAATACTCAAAAGAACAAGATGCTGTTTTGGACCCGTTTTGCGGCAGCGGGTTAATGGGTCTAGAGGCTGTATTGCAGAACCGAAATTTTATTGGATATGATCTTAATCCAATTGCCGCATTTCTGGCAGAAAACACTCTTTCTATCGATTTCAACGCGGGTGACTTTGATCGTGAGTTTCGATCACTGGAAACAGAGCTAAAACAACGAATAATGTCATTGTATGCTTTGGGAGATGGCTATCTACTTTACGGTATACTGGGTAAGAAAAATGGTAAAAGCTACAATGCGATTATTTCTGATTTCAACTTTCAGAACAGGAAAAACCTTACGCTTGAAAAGAGTGTTCTATCACCAGATATAGAATTACCCGAGGGATTGAGCTATCCGGATAAACCATTCCCCACCAAATTTTATAAAGACAGGTTCTCCTACAAGGGGGTTAGAAATGTCTCGGACATGTTTTCAAGAAGAAACCTGATCGCCTTGGCCCTTATATTTAATGAAATAAAAAAATCCTCATTAAGGTATGAGAAGCTTTTTATACTCGCTTTCACCAATACCCTATTACATACAAGTAAATTAAAGGCAGAAAATGTAAGACCGCTGAGCGTGAACAACTTCTGGATTCCTGACGACTTTATAGAAGAAAATGTGTGGTGGAGGTTTTCCGATAGGGTTAATAATGTCCGGATAGCCAAAGCCACTTTATTACAACGTATAAAAGAAAACAAGATAGAGAAATTAGGCACATATAAGATTTACAATAAGTCATCCCTGAAAATGGATGAGATAAATTCAGCAAGTGTGGATTACGGTTTCACCGACCCACCGTACGGAGATGTAATACAATATTCGGAATTGTCTTACATTTGGAATTGCTGGCTCGGAAAAGACTTTGATATAAAAGAAGAAGTTATTATAAACCCGGTCCAGAATAAAGGAATTGATGAATATACCGGGCAAATGCAATTATTCGTGAATGAATTCTCCAGAGTTCTCAAAAATGAAGGGCTTTTCACGCTCTGCTTTCACAACAAAGATTCCAAGATATGGATAAGACTAAGTGAGCTAATTAGGGACAGCGGCTTCCAATTAGTCAATATCGCTTCCTATGATACCTTTGGTAATCCTTATAACAAAACCTGGTCTGACTTCTCACCGAAATCGGACTTATACATTACCTTCCAAAAGTGGAAGCCACTGGAGACGCTGGTTAGACATAAGACCGTAAACTCGGAAGAGATAGCCAAGGATATTTGCGGTTACTTAATAAGCCACAACGGTAAGGATTTCAATCTCACGAAAGCATATGACTTATTTGTTGCCTCTATGATTACGAATATTATGAACGGCAATAAAATTGTTGACTGTGATAAGTTAAATATCAAGAGCATTGTTGGCATATTTGAAAGGCTTATTAAGAATGGAAATATCCAAAAGCGTCTTCCTCCAAGTTTTTAAGAGTAATTTCACATATGACCTTGTAGAAACAGAATTCGGTCAGGCTGTTAAAATGCCTGCGAGGGATGCCTTTATTTACAGCTGTGTAACCGGCGCTGGTTACTTGGATAATCCTATTTATCTCTTTACCCCGAATGGCTTAATCAAGCTTTTTTATAATGCTTTTAACTATAAATTCGTCACCGGAATATTTAGTAATACCACTCTTAAGAATACCCCCTACATATGGGCCCTTGCCAAAAGTTACCTATTTAATGAACCAAAATATATAGTCCCAATTGAGTTCCAGTCAGAAGTTAAACTTACTGAGTACCTCAAATCTGCTTTTAGTTCATTAAAGCAACCGAAAAATTATATTATCCAGAGGATTGAAGCAAGCAAGTCTGGCTACGGCATGGAACCCTTCTTGGAGTATCTAACCGCTGAATATTTCAAATGTAGGGGCTTTATCGTTGAGAATCAGATTCCTTTAGCTCACGCTATTGGTTCGCCGGATTTTGGCGCTTACGGACTTAGTGAGATATTAGCTATATTAAGTTCATCTGGTTACTTGCCAGACTGCGGGTTCCACATAATTGAGCTTGCGATGATAAGAATAAATCGCCGACAAAAGAATAAGAGTGGCAACTTTGATACCTGTCTAATAGTTGGCGAAGCGAAAAGCGGACATTCATCGGCGGTAGTTCAGTTAGAGAAATACCTGGATACCGGGCTGTTTGACATGGGTTTAGAGATTTATCGATCACAAATCAAACCAACTAAAAAATACTTGGGGCTTATATCTATAGATTCAGATTATAAGGTTGTAATGACTCCACCAAGAGAGAAATATGTAGCGAGGGATCCATTGTCTAAAGCCGAATACGTTAAGTGGCTAATAAATTACATGAAGTTCTATTTGATTGCGAATTTTTCTAACGATGAATTTGATTCTTTTTATCATGAGAAATATAAGAGATCTGTATCTTCCCAAGCTGATATTATTCGTTTTGTGACACATATCAGTGTAGAGACTATCTTAAATAAGATTAAGGAGTTACCAGATGTCTCTATCAAGTGATGCGATTGTAAAACAGGAAATTATTGATAGTCTTGGGACAAGCTATAGGAACGTCCAGCTTCGGATTTTTCGTCAAAGCAGTAACCAAGACCAACTCCCCTTTAGCAAGGGTGGATTAACTTTTGGGTATGCCCATATCTATTATGGTTCTTGTGATGCCGCCTGGTTTATAGACGCAAAGTGGACTGATGGCTATGATGGTACCGCGATTAACGAGAAACCATTAATTGCTCTTGAAGGTACTGACGCGTTAAATCGGGGGTCATCAGGTAATGCCCAAACCCAGAGATTCCACCACGTATTAGGTGCGGTCAAAGATGGAATCATTGGGGTTTATTATTTAAGGAAAGGTTCCGACAAAATAAGGCCTGACCTATTCGGTATGGCTTACTTTGCTTCAAAAGTGGAGAAGGGGAAATACCTTATTATTGATGATTTAGTTGTTGTAAAAAATATTTTAAACGTATATGACTCTCCGGCAAAATGTCTGAAGTATATCAATGACTATATGGAATACATGTATTCTATATTTCAAGAATATTTTCAGAGAATGTATGAGGGATCTTGGCAAAATTTCGCTGACGCGCGTTCTACGATAATTAAAAAAGACTATGTGATTAAATACGCGGCTAGATCGCGTAGAAACTTCACAGATAGCTCTCAAAGGGCTGGACATATCGCTGTTGGCGAAATGTATTTAACCAGATACTATTTCTATGGTAAGAAGTTCTATTATTTATTCCCAAGAATGAGTGATGAGGACTTGGAATACCTTGACGAGCATAAATCAGATGACAAGGAATGGCGAATACTAAGACATGAGCCGGACGTTGAAATAAAAACCGTTGACGATATTATCGGGCTTACGCCGAGTATAAAAGATGCACTAATGACAATAAAGGATGAACCGATAATAGGTGGTCCTGCCCGTAGCATTTATAATAAATGCGTAGATAAGATAGTGGACGGATTAAAGAGTGGCACTTTACAAATTAAGCACTGAACTAGGTCGCTCACAGACAATACTAATGAAGGCGATGATTTGTAGTACTCAAGACATCATCTGGCAGTTACGACGTTTATCAGTCTAGCATTTAAACTGGGCTGATTTTTCGGGCCATGTTTGAGGCTCTCCAGATAGCCAAATCGCGTTTCACAGGGAGTTCGACTCTGCTCAGTCTCCTTCCTTTTGCACATTCCGTCAGATTGTAGTGTTCCCATTGAATACCTTGCGTATAACTGCAATTACACGCCGTGGTATAATCGTCTTATGTTAGCTGACTCTGATTATCTGCAAGATCTCATTAACCGACCTACGGAAAGCCTCTCTATTGAGCTTAAGGGTTGGATAGATCCCAACACGCCCGAAGGAAAGTACAATATCGTCAGAGCCGCTATAGCAATGAGAAACCATGGTGGCGGATATGTGTTGATTGGCTTCCATAACGATACTGGCGAGCCGTACACCGATAACATCCCGTCAAATATGAGAAGGCTCTTCCACCAAGATAATATCCAGCGAATGGTCTCAAAATATTCATCTGAATTATTCGAAGTCAAAGTTCATTTCCCAATAAGAGATGGAATTGAATTTCCGGTCATTGAGATTGGATCAGGAGTCAAAACACCTGTTGCAACAAAGAGGCTCTTGAAAAATAGTCAAGGGGAACTACTATTCCAGAAAAATAAAGTGTTTATTCGTTCCTTGGAAGCCAATAATACGCCCAGTACTACAGAAGCTACATGGAAGGATTGGCCTCATATAGTCGAAGTTTGTTTTGACAACAGGGAAGCGGACGTTGGTCGCTTCGTTCGCCGTCACCTCCGTGCCTTACCGCCAGAACTTTTTCGTGCTATTTCTTCTTTGATTCCTCAGAGGGAGCCTAATGAGATAGATCAGACGATGCCACAGGGCCGGCCTGAAGAAGAACTGGGAACGTTACCAATTCAGGAGAAAAAAACCGAGACAATGGCTCTGGAATACCTACAGAAAGGTGCCACGAGATTTGATACCATGGTTAGAGAACGAAACGTTAGTTTACCTGACCATGGAAGCTGGGAGGTGTCAGCAGTCATTATAGGTACCGTACCACCCTATTCGGCTAATCTTTCTTTCTTAAATTTGCTTGATTCAAATAATCCTCGTTACACCGGATGGCCGGTCTGGCTTGATAGTCGCGGTTTCACTAACAAAGAAGCTAGACCATATGTTTTCCAAGGGGTTTGGGAAGCCTTTATCTGTGATTTGAGTCTTGAGTGGGGTGGAAAGGATCTTGATTTTTGGAGGCTGGATCCCTCCGGAAAGTTCTACCTGCGTCGTGCTCTACAAGATGACCTTTCAGAGAGTAAACGGGCCCCTGAGCCTATGAAGCAACTCGATTTTGGCTTGGTTATACTTCGGACGGCTGAAGCTATTGCTGTTGCGCTGGGGTTTGCTAAAGCCATGGGGTGTTCTACTGAAACGACAAGTCTCTCATTCGTATTTAGATGGACAAAAATGAAAGGCCGCGAACTCAGCTCTTGGGCTAATATTGATCGTCACATGCCCCGTGGTAACATTGCATATCAAGATGACATCACTTTCCAGATTATCATTCCTCTTGAAACACCTAGTTCAGCTATAGCAGAATATGTCTATCCGATTACAAAGACTGTCTTCGAGGCGTTTAATGGTGTTGAAATCGGCATATCAGTCATTGAGGATTTAACACAGGGGCTTATTAAGCGACGCCTTTAGCAAAAGTACGCAAGATGGTAAACTTGGACAAAAAGCAAGTTGAACAAGCTATCCGAGACAAACTAAGGGAACGAGAAAAACAAGTCGTGAATCGTAATGCTTTGGCTGCCCTCCTTGGTGCATTGAAGCTTGACGCGCTTGGTAAGATATTCTTGGGTAGGAAGGATGCCTTAGAAACTGAAAAACTTCACATTCAACAGGAGATTGTGTTAGCCTCCTGTTTTTAGTTTGAAAACGCATGATTAGAATATGCAATATCCCAATTGAGTGAATAAATATGGCTCCTCGGGCTGGACTCGAACCAACAACCTAGCGGCTGTGGAATACTGGCACATATATATAAGCGCATGCTCCAAAGTGAATTCATTTCTCCTCTTCATTTTGTTTAATCTCAGCAATTTTCTTAAGCAAGGGATCTATTATAAGTTGATTCAAGCTCTCAGAGTCTGTAATTCGAACAAGTGGCAATGCCATAACAGCCTGATACAGTAATTCATAATCCTCTTCCTCTTCACTCTCGGAAAAGTCGAATTTGGAGAAGGATCCGTCTGGTTCATGTTTATCATCTAATGCAGCTCGTACCCAAGTCCAATAATTAAAGTTAATAACCTGAAACTCTTGATGGAAATTATATACGCCACATGTAACCCAAGGCTCGGTGAATCCAGCCCAGGCATTCTCCTGATCGAGTAGAACTCCCGTATAGGCTATTAGGTTACTATTAATACCAGGCTGTTCCTCATTACTCTCGATATAGAACCTATATATATCTCAGGGTATCCATCTTTCCGGGTGTAGATAGTCGCTGGTTATATTAGAACTTTTCCTTCCACCAATACTTTCCCACCCTGCCTTCATCAGCAGTTCTTCTGCCGTTCTAATCAACAGAGCAACGTGTTGATAGAACTTTCGGGTCTGCATAAGACCATTTAGAATCTGGGCGCCATTATCCATTTTCTTTCCACCTCCAAGAAGAATTATCTATGCCGGTTCCAATATTCCAAAGGAAGTCTAAACCTGCTAGTTTGAATTGATACTCAGCGGGCATTAAAATATCCTGCCATATAAAGCTTCGTGCCTCTTGAGAGAATCCCCACAACGACTCTGCTAAGGTCCAGTTTTCGTATTCTATATCCTCAAAAAGGATTAAAATGAGCCTGCAAAGAATAGTGTTTAAATCCCCCAACATTATTGAGAAGGGCGGAGAAGAAATACCGTGAAGTTCCTTTAGGATTGTTGGAAGCCTGCGCCAAGTTGTCCAAAAAAGATGCCCCTGGGACCCGTCGCCGGTCTTTAGGGCCAACTCCTCTATAGATTCTTCCATCTCCCGTCTAGGAATAACCGTATTAGCGGTTATATAAAGTAGGGCGTAATTTTCAACGCCTTTCTGATTCGATACTCTCCTAAGATTATTCATCTCGCGGGCCAGTTGGTCGTTGGGATACTGGCCTCCATCAGGCAAGGAGGACTTTTTCGAAAGGTATTTCGACTCGATAAGGACGAGCCAAGTACTTTTACCTTCAGTCTTTATTTCAATTAGGACATCTGGTTGAGCGCTCTTCATCCCTTCTTCTTTAAGCCACGGCCAGAAACGGAGGCTAACCGATTCGATATCATCCGGTAGTGTTAATATTTCACCGTCGAGCCGTTGGGATGTCTCTAATAACTGAATCAGGCCCAATTGGTGTGGTAGGTATCGCCAAAGGCCAAAAACGTTACCAGTCAGTAGATCCTCCATGTCTTCCTCTGACCGAGTCAATTTATTGCCGATTTGTGTTACATACATTGTAATTCTAATTAATAGAATGAGTGGCTTAGGTTTATAGATTTGTTTCTACGATTAGATATCTGAACTTTAATCTACCTTGTACGTATTTATCCGGTTGGAACTCGGAGTAATCGCGCCAATTGCAGGCATAATTTCCCTTTAAGGATATTGTCGTTTCCATGCCTTTGATAGAACCCGGTGCGGCAAGTTCCGCCCAATTGAGTTTTCCAGTTACCGCCCCACCCTCTGTTAATCTGAATTCTTTATCGATGGGTGCAACCTTATTTCCGGGGTTCCAGTACCCGCTATCGTTTGTAAGCATTATCGAGTATCCAATAGTGCCGGGGTATTGCGACACGAATTCTTCTACACGCGCTACGTCTCTCCAAAACTGATATCTCCCCTGATCATTGGCAGAATGCCCCTTTAAAATAAAGAGCTCTTCCTCTGAAACAACAAAAATATCCGTAGTTCTATATTTAAGTTCTATGGCAACTTTCCAATCGTTTCCGAAAACAAGGATATCGAGGTGTTTTTCTCTGTTCTCACCGAAAGGGTACTCGAGCCGTATTTTGCATGCTGGCACTAGCGTATTAATTTGCCAAGCTAATGCATGTTGGAAATCAAATTCAGAGTGAAAAATCGGTCTATGAACGCTTAATTCGTGCATTATTTCAACTAGGTCAATCATTTGATTACTGCCGCGCCTCAAGGCCGAGTAAATCAGCCAGTTTCTTGCCCCTTGCCGAAATACTCTTTGTCCTGAAATTCTGTTTATGCCCTTTACTATAATCAAGTTGGTAATCGAACTGGTCACTAGTTAAATCTATTATCTCTCCTTCTGGAGTGACAATGTACCAGTGAGTCTCGTCTGGCTCCGTTTCCATGCAATAAGACTTGCTGTCCTTTGGTGCTAAACAATGGTATACGACTTCAGCTACCACGTAGCAATAACCAGAAGTAGGATTCTCTGGTGACCAGCTATCTCGATATGGTTTCCGAACATTTTTTGCACCCATATGACGCAGCGCATCGTGTAGCTTTTGTTTTTCAATCATTAAGCGCTCCACGTATTAATTTGATAAGCGGCTTATCATTTTTCATAGAAGAAAACAAACGATTTGATCCTGATGGGTGCTGTATGGCTATTACCCTGAACCTCGCGTTGCCTACATTATAATACTGGAGATCATGTTGTGCTTTAACCTCATCAATGTGCGCAGAAAGCGAATCTGGATATTTCTCTTTCAGTACGTATTTATAGAAACCATCGCGGCTGGGCTTGCCCATAAGCACCACGAGTTTGGGGTTGACTAGTTCGATCTCCCTGATTAGGAATCCACGGGAAACGCAATTTCTAATCTCCTGTGGAGTTGGCGCCCTATCGCCTTTGCCCGTTGGATATTTCCCGGGGAAGCATTGAACGATATCTGATGAATATGCATATTTATACCTGCTGGTAGAATCGGCGGAATCTATGGTATAGCTAAGTAGGCTCAACCAGTTATTCAGGCTTCTACCGGTAGAACTTAAAGCTCCCTTTTCATTTGTGTAGGGTATACCTGATAATCGTTGGGTGTGCTCTCCCAGCGCTTGCCCGATAATAAATAATTCGGATTCTATCGACCAAGGGATTGTTGTCCTTACTACCTTTCTAAAATCTTCTCTTATCATACAACCTGATGCACTTTGGCAAGCCCGACATGAATGTACTTTTTCATATAGAACTTGAAGGCTAAGGAGTCTTTTCCCTGCATCTTCAGCCATTTCTACGGTTAGTTTCCTCTATCCTCACCGGGAGTTTCTGCCAGATAATTCCTCAATATATCCCAGTTATTCTTGTATTGTTCAGCTATCTCTATCGTTGGGTGCCATCTCAGTCTCTTCTGACGTGATTCCAGATGTTTTTCGAACCATTTGTGAATTACTTTAGAGGGCACCACAAATACATCTGGAACCAAATCGTTCATCCCCTTTAGATTAACAAAAGCAAAGAATAACCCGGGTCTATCTAGACTGGCTGACTTCACTCCTATATCCCATTCGTAGTGATGCCAGTGTTTATCCTCTCCCTTACCCCTAGTGCGTGTTGCATGCATAGAGGTCTTGACTTGGAGTGAAAGGGTCGCTGCCCCGTCCGGCATACCCACCAGTATATCCACGCTGGGGGCGTTACCAAAAGTAGGAGCGGCATGGAACCCTTCTGAGGCAAGCTTGGAGGCTACGAAGTAAACGCCCGCTGTACCGGTTAGAATCCCTGATCGTCTCGCATTCAATTTGTTTACCCCTTTGTTAGTTAACGGTGCCTATAAATCTCCCATTTGTGCCATAATAGTACATAAAGGGACGCGTTGCAATTAGCTAGGTTAATATGAAGAGGTATAGTCACAAGTTTAGAGGCGGACATAGCGCTGAAGGCTATGCCGTTACACAAATCGTCAACTTGTATAATATAGGTCAGTCTCTTGGATAAGCGTTAAGAGCACCGATACCCCGTCCGTAAACTGCCAATGCCTACTCCCAATCCTCTGGGCGAGGTTGGTGGAATTCGTAAATAGTAACTTTTATTGTCTCTACTTTTTTTATCTGCCCTCCTTCAAAGAATATCCTAGCTATCAGGCCATTTCTTGTTTCCTCTGACCACATCTGGTCGAAGACAAAATTCCCCAAACTGTAGAAG
>SDBU01002830.1_pt1 | contig 22562 bp, 26 predicted proteins | sample 2277071 | NCBI WGS metagenome assembly SDBU01 (sample SAMN10397929, study PRJNA504765) | marine sediment metagenome | isolation source: marine sediment core GS08_GC12, 126 cmbsf | place: Arctic Ocean: Gakkel Ridge, Loki's castle | collected 2008 | reverse complement strand
GTTAATTTTATCACCTAAATGAGAGATATATTTCCTCACATTATAATTTAACATTTATAGGGTATAAAAACATAGAAAAAAGAATATTATCCTTTAAAGGTATTTCCTAAATTTTGTTATTTTTGATAAAAAATAGGGGAAAATTGTAAAGGAAATATATTTTTATTTTACGATATATACTAACTTCTCCCCTTCTTCTTCAGGAAGATTTAACTCTCTTCTAACAGCATTCCTTATCAAATATCCCCCAACGTGAAGGATTGAATCTTTTAAAATGGAATCTTGGTCCATTGAAGCATTACAAGGATAAGCATGATGTGCTTTACTTATTCTCTCATTTAATGAGAGATCTCCACTCTCTCCATTCTTAAAATATTTTGATTTAAGTTGCTGGCACACATAATAACTACTTCCACATGGTGCTGATTGAAGGATACATGAATCTTCAATTGATTTTCCGTCTTTACTCAGCAAGAAAGAAATAATTGGTTTTCCTATTTTGAAATAGTCGATAAATTCATAGACATTATCGTGCTCCTTAGTCAGGTGAAATCCTGGTTTGTTGTGCTCATTTATTTCTTTACTTAGTGAACAAAATGGTTTAGGGAATGCAGCTTGAATTCCATATCTCTCAAATTCTTCTAAAACCTGAACTTGAAGTCCCGCGGGAGCCCACTTAGGATCTTCTATTGGTATAATAACTGCTTTTATATCTTTTTTATCTTTTAAATAATTAGGCAGACCAGAAAGTAAGTCTTGGTGAATCCCAACGACTAAAACAAAATCAACGGAAGGAAGATTCTTTGGTAAAAAATCTTCAGGGTCTTCAATAAAATCAGGGACTTTTTCACCAATCTTTTCATAAAAGTAGATTGAGCTAGAAAAACTCGTTAAATGTTCCCGGCATTTATCACATTTCACATTTTGTTCTAAGTTTTCACAAGCTTTACAGAATTCCTCAGTATTTATGAGGTTCCCTGCAAATTTTTGTGCTAGCATCTCAGTGTCAGGGTTAGTCCCATACAAAATTCCCAGTTTATAGTTTTTATCGCTCATCATTAAAATCAAATAAATAGAGGTTTTTATTTGTATTTTTAATAAGTAATAAACAATTTAACAATTTAGCTGAACATGTTCAAATCCGAAAAATCGTGAAGTCAATTAAAATCTCTTCTTATTACCCAAAAATCTCAAAAAAAAATACCCATAAACACTTCTCAAGGTAAAAATATTTAACCATAAAATTATATTTTATATGAAAAGGATTTCAATATTTCTACATTAATATAGAGGCATCTGAACTATATGATAGAACCAAATGGTACTAGTGAAAAAGGGTATTACGAAAATATCATTGTTATATGTCCTACGTGCAAATCCAAAAAAAATTTGAAGATCCCTACGAAAATAATAAATCAAAGTAAACAATTAACGACAGTGTCCATTCCATCCGGAACTGTATGTGACCATGGCTTTCAATCTTTTGTCGATAAGAACTTTAAGATTCGTGGGTACCAAAGAGTTGATTTCGAATTCGCGAAAATGGAATTTTTTGAAGGCGGGGGTGATATCGATGATGGTTATATACAAGATGAAGAAACTACCAGCCTTAGTTCACTCCCCTTATTCAAAGATATTATTAAACTACTTAGAAGTTATGTAGATACTAAAGAAATTCTCGGGAGTGGTCTTTTCTCCATTGAAGGAAATGTTCTGTATTCTTCTCTCCCAAGCAATACTCTATTTTCAATAACAAAAGAATTTGAAGTTCGGAGTGAGAAGAAACTCAGTAATTTAAAAAAAATGTATTTGGAGCTTGAAAATAATCAGAAGATTTGTTCAAATTATATCGAAATTCAAAAAATGCGGTTTGCTCTAGTGCTATTTTTTGCTCATACTGTAAAATTGGGAATGGGCAACCTCTATTTAAATGATTTGGTTAAAAAAATTAAAGAATTAGAAGGTTAATTTAAACCTTTATTATATTTCTATAGGTGTCATTGTAAGCGTTAGAAAAGTAAAAAAAATTATTAAGCATTGAATTTTATAGGCCTTATTGCTTTCTCAGAGCAAAGAATTGTACGTTTTAAACAGCCTTGACATTTCGAAATTTCTCTATACTTAAATTTTATACCATACTCTTCTTGATCTTCGTAGATATTTACTTTTCCTCTATAAAAAAGGTTTTTTGGACAAAAATTACTATCATCGCTTATACATTCTTCACATAAATTACACTTTTCACTTTCAATTTTTATACTAACAACTTGCTCATTTACCTCAATGGAGGTGACTTGAATCGCATTTCGAGGACAAACTTGGACACAATTTAAGCATGCTCTACACTTTGAATAATCAACTAATCTTACACCATGCTTAAAGTAGATTGCTTTAGCAGTACATGCCTGTAAACACCTTTCACATTTTAAACATAAGTCTTGATTTATTTGCACTGGAACAAATTTTTCTTTATATCTTCCCAAAGGCTCACACACTGTTACCTCTATTTAATATTAAAAAAAATAGGTTTTAACTAAATATTTCCTTAATTTTAAAATTCTGTTAAAAACAAGAAAAAAATTTAAACATGATGATGGATACGTTTTTTTTACATAAGGCAAGTTTTGTCTAAGCGGTTAAACCATTTGCACTTTTAATAAATTTAGGAAATACTTTAGGTCTATAGATTTATTTAGTTTTCCATATATTAATTATTTAGACCTATGAAAATAAGAGGAAGGTGGAAGGTCAGTGAATAAAGGTTTGTTAGAAAAGCTTAAAAAATATTTTCCAGATTTATATCATTGGATTACCTCTACGTTAGGCTCCCATAAATTGGCAGAGCTTGTACATGTTGATTCTGTCGATGAAGATTATTGTATGTTTGCATTTCAAACCGTAACGCATAAATATCAAATTTCTGCTCTTAAACCTGGTGTTGAGATTTTAGAGGGCTCTCTTGGAGGGGAGGTAATGACAGAGCCGACTGGAGGTAGTAATGATATCGGGGGTGGACCTTATACATATCTCACTTGGGTTGATATACTAAAAGATATTGTAAGGTATGAGTTAATATCAATATAGGCAAGAAATATCTCCAGTTACCTTAAAAACTTTATTCCTCTGCAAATAACCTAATAATTAGAACATTGATAAGCAAACTTGCTTACCGATGAATAAAATAGGGAATAAATGGATGTATTCTTAATATTCTCTAAATTGTAATAAAAAATAATGAAAAAATAAAATTAAGGCATAAAAATAAATATCAAATTACTGAAAGTAACCCGTATATTCTTTACCAGTTGGTGGTAGCTGTTGTTGTTGCTGGTATTGTTGTGCTTTTTGAGCTAATTCCAACATTTTAGCCTTGATTTCTTTTCCTTGTTTAATTAGCGAGGTAGTATCAATTTTCAACTCATAAATTTTGCTCAAAACTTCTAAAATACTAGCTGCACCTTCGGGAGTTGGAATCTCTAATACGGGGGTAAAGAGTGCATAGGCATGCAGTCTATTCGTTAAAGCCTCGTTTAATACCGTTGCCTCAGGGCCCACTATGATTCCTTTCTCAACTTTACTAATTCCAAAACTCTCGAGAGTCTCTACCATTCCCTCTTCAGCAGCATAATAAACAGGATACTCCTCAACTATACCTCTCTGTGGAATTCCTTGAAAAATCACGATTTCCTTTGCTCTTACATCTTCAGATAAAGCCCAGTTACAAATAGTTTTACTGAGATCGTTGTACGCGCTCGGGATCTGAAAAGGTACTTCGCATATTCCAATTATTAAATTATGTTGTGAGGAATAAAGCACTCTGAAAGGATGCTTTAAAACCCCCTCATAAAATACACTAATTGGAGGGAGGTACTCACTTGTTACGAATCCTATTTCGGTTGCGTCTGGAAGTTGCTCAATTAAAGTATTGGCAACAATAGGACCAATAAGACCGATTCCCGCAAATCCTAAAATGAATGTTGCCCCTTCTTTAATTTCTACACTGAAATTGTCAATTACCACCGAGGATCTCTTCCCTTTTTCGCAAATATACTCTTTTTTTACCAAAATATTCACTTTCTGAATTTTTTACGTTAATGTTATATAAATTAAATACTAGAATTCAACCATATTATTATTAATTTTACCTTTAGGTTTAATCATATATTATACTTAACCTAAATTTGATTAAAAAGTGATCTTTTATTGTTTTTTGCTTTAAAAAAGCTGTTAATAAATCTTATATGAAGCTTTACATTAAAAAAAATAGAAATTTTATCGTGAAGATCATGGAGAAAAAAGATTTGGTTGTAGGAGATGAAGCCCCGTTATTTAAGTTAGATTCATTTAATGCAGGATCTGTAGATTTGGCAGAATTTAAAGGGCAAAAAACTGTAGTAATATTCTCTAGGTACTTTGGATGCCCAATTTGCTTAGTTGATCTCTCCACTTTAATGAAAAGAAAAGCGGAAATTGAAGACAAAGGAGCTAAAATATTATATATTACTCAATCAGGAGAAAAAATTGCACAGGAATATATCGAAAAAGAGAGTATTGATTTTCCGGTCATTCCAAATTCTAAGGATGAATTATATGCAAAATACGGATTAGGTGTAATGACCGCTGGAGCATTTACTGAAATTAGAAGTAAACTAAAAGAAGCAAAAGAGCTCGGAATTGAACATGGTGAGTATGAAGGGTGGGAAAAACAAGGACCAGGACAATTTGTAATTGATGAAGATGGGATTATTATTCACGCTTCTACAGGTTGGTTAGATGTAGACAGCATTCTTTCCGTACTATAAGATTGTAGTAATAAAATTCTGCCCCTTCGGGCAATTTTCTTTTATCATTTAATTAAAGGTCTTTAAACACTAAAAGCGATATCGCTAGGTATTACCTATATAATACTTAATTTCAAAAGAAAAATTATATGTCTCTTGTATATATGTGGATATTTCTCCACTAATATTAAAAGGATATAATAAAATGTTGAGCTCAAGGATAGGGGATTCGGAACCAGTTCTAAACCTTAAAGGTTTATTTTATGGCGCAAAAACTAATGGCATCCCTAAAAATCAAGTGAAAGTTATCCCACTGAAATCCAGATATGATAATTTCAAACTGCTTCAAGATATCCAGAGTGTTTTACAAAACTGCACACATTTATCCAATAGAGACAGATTAAATTACTGCAATACACAACGTTATTTCATGAAGCTTTATTTACGTGAAATTAACAAACCGGAGTAATTTAAATGATATTACTATCTTCTAAAGGATTTTCTTGAAATGTGGACAATCCTATTTATTTAATTAGAAAATAGAAATTATTCAATATAATGGGTAAGATTCTTCTTTACGTGAAATTAATAAACGTGAGTAGCTTAATCTCTTCGTAAAATATAGCAATTTTTCTTGCCAATTGTAAAAAAAACTTAAATAATGAACAAAATAATTAGTATTTAGTATTTCTACATTATTTTAAAATTAAATTAAAAAGGTGTTTCCTTGTTAAGTGAAGATCTATATGAGATCCTGGCACAAAAATTAGATGCATCAGTACCCCGATTATCACCAGCAGGACAAAAAGGAAAGATCCCAAAAGGTTGGAAAGATTACTTGATGGAATTAATTGATCCTGAAGATGTGAAATATTTAATCAAGTTAAGCGTAGGTCCTAATTTTCTTACACTCAAGCGATTTGCTAGAAAAATTAAGAAAGATGAAGAAGAAGCTCTACAAATTTTAGAAAGGTTAATAGATCAAAATTGTGTATTAAAAATTGGTTCAAAAAAACCTAAATATGCAATTCACCAGACATTTCTTTTGCACAGTTTCCCTCCATTAAGTTATCATAATTATTCGAAAGAAAAAGCGAAAAAGTTAGCAGAATTAAGTTTTAAAAATATGGTAGATGACGGGTGGTATAAAGTTTATAGTGGATCTTCTGAAACACCTACCATGCGAGTAATACCAGTCCATGAATCAATAGAATCAAAAAAACTGATATTACCATATGAAGACGTCTCAAAAATTATTGATGATGCAAAAATTATTGCCATTACTAAATGTGCTTGTAAAACCCGTACAGAAACTTTAGGGATAAGAGATTGTAAAGAAAATATTCCCTTAGAAACTTGTTTTTATATGAATCACATGGCTAAATTTATAATTGAAAGAGGGCTTGGGAGAGAAATAAGTAAAGAAGAAACAAAGAGACTTTGCAAAGAATTCAACCAAAAAGGTTTAGTTCACACCACAGAAAACTTTGGAGAAGGAACCCATTCAATGTTATGTAATTGTTGTCCATGCTGTTGTAATCCATTGGGGGGAATTACCATGTGGGATAAACCACACTCAGTAGCAACAGCTAATTACTTTGCAAAAATTAAAGATATTGAATTATGCGAAAGATGTGGAACATGTGAAACAAATTGTATTTTTAAGGCAATAACCTTAAGTGACAACGGACCAATAGTTAATGAAGAAAAATGTATGGGCTGTGGAATTTGCACTGTTAACTGCTCTGCTAAGATAATAGAGTTAATACCTATTGAAAGAGAAGAGATCCCAAATGATTTCTTCGAATTAGGGTTCAAAATTGGAAGGGAAATGGATTAATCTTAACTATAAATAATACTTTTTGACTTCTGAAATTACTAGATTAATTAAATCTTTACTATTTCTTATTCCGTAGAAAGTTACTTTATCTAACAAGTTTTTAAATTTATCTTTTGGTATTTTAGATGCCCCAATAAAAAAACCTACGATCTTATGGCCTCTTTGAGCTAAATCTATCATACTTTTCTTAGCTTTGCTCCAATTATAAATTCCAAAGTCAGTAATGATAAAAATGAGGGATTTTCTTTCTGCCTTCTCACATTGCTGAGCAATTTGTTTTATTGGCAAAACTGTACCTCCTCCTTGATATCTTAATAATGTTGTTTCAGCTTTTTTGAAGTCGGACGTCCAGGAACAGATATCAGCTATATTTGAAAAATTAATGATACTGAATTTAGCCCCTTTTTTTGCAGCATAATGAAGAGTAGCAAAGGCGGCTATTAGGGCTAGATGATATTGTCCCCGGCCTCTTTCTATTCTAGAGGTATAATTCCATCTCATAGAACCAGAAGAATCCAAAACAAGTAATAGATCAGGGATCTGTTTTTCAATAAGATGGCCTGGTCCTTTCTCTATAGCCCATTTTCTTGTTGTAAGGTTAGGAATAATAACTGGGCTATTGAGTAAAGTTTGCACAATATCTAAATCTTCTATTCTATCCCCGATACGCCAAACTTCTGGATAGACTGGTAATTGACCTCCTGGTTTTTCTTCAAATATTTTAATTTCAATCAAATTTTTAGCCAACCCCCTATACCATGTAGCTAGGGGTTCTCCATCTAGCAATATTCCCGCTTGTCTTGCAGGTCCACCAAATTCAGAGAATGGAACATATTTAGCAAATTCCTCGGCTTTCTGCTTCAATTCATCTTCATTTCCTTCTTTTAATCTATCTGAATTTTTGGTCTCCAACGGGTTATCCATTACTTCTAATACATCTTGGGGAATCTCCATAAAAGATCCCCCAGGACTTTTCCTTTTTTCATTTCCTTTTTCAGTTCTATTATGTGCTCCTGTAAGTGTAAATGTATCTTTAATTAGAGTGCTTAAATGTCTCGCTACAGTTGAAACTTTCTTCTCCCAGGTAGACTCATCTTCAAAATCTTTTAAAACGACTTTAGTTACTTTTTCACTAAGTAAATCCATTTCCTGCAGTTCTTCAACCTCGAAAAGATTAATATTCCACATTTTCTCATATGCTCTAAAAAGGAATTTAGAAAAATTACTCATTTGGCCCTTGGTTTTTATATGTTCATATGTTGCTTTTGACTCCCAGATTATCAATTCGGGATGTTTTTTGTATAATTTTGCATCAATTATAAGATCTGCAAACACATTTACTACAATCGGAGCATAGTTCTGATTCACGTGTATGGATGCGGCCCTTAGTAATTTAGCATGAATTAATCCATCATAGGGAATAATTTGATAATGTGAAACCTCGTGAAGTGAGATAATATGAAAGTAATCAATATATTCTTGATCATCTTTAAATATTGGTGTATTAGCAAGGTTCATTGTTATTTGCCATCTATCTTCTGGATCGATATAGAATCCCTCTATATGAGTATAATCAAATACATATTTGGGTTTATTAAGCGGTGGAAAATAGAACTCTTTTAAAGTTAGAGCCCAAGAAATATCTGCCAGCTCTATAATCCTTCGCTGTTTTATTGTCAATTCCTTTTTTGTTTGTTTGGATCCTCTCTTCTTTGAAATTGTCATTATTTAGGTAAATATACTACTCTTGCTTTTCTATATAATCTATTTTTTCCATAATTGTTATTAATTTCATAGCACTAGCTCCCCCTGACACTTGAATATTCACTAAAGAATCATCTTCAGTACCAGTAACATTTATCTCAATTAAAAGATCTTCCGCCCGGATTTGTTTTGTTTGTCTTTGGTTGAAGGCGTCTTTTAATGGTTGATCTAAATTAGGAAATTCAGAGGCTATATCAGCCCACACGTCTTTCCAGTAGGAATATTTGATCACATAATCAGTGACAGTTTGTCTATATAACTCATGGTTACACCATTCTATTAAATCCCCTCTATTCGGGATATCAATTTTCTCTAAAAGATCATCACGAATTTCAGCTAGTTTATTTATATCACCTTTTTTACCAGCTTCTTTTATCTGTTGTGCTAAAGGTGAATATTCTTTGCTTTTGAGAATAGAATTAACAAATGGGATTAAGTCGTACTTAACGATTAGATCATTTTTCTCGAATTTTTTTAACTCAGCTAGATCAACTTCTTTAGGATCACCATCTCGGAACCTGGAAACAATTTGATAGCACGATTCTCGATTCTTAAATCGTTTTTGAACCGATTTTAAGATATTCTTACAGAACTCGTATTTATTACCATAATAAGGCGATTTATCTAACTCTCTTTTTACATAAACAACTCGATGTGAAATTACATACGGTGCGATGGTATTAACAATATTTACATCAATCCTAGTAATACTTAATAGCCAGACAAGAGCTTTGGAATATCTCAGTAGATCTTTAGCAACCCTTACACTTAAAATAGAATCACTTTTATTACATACATTTTGAGCTGTGTTAAAATGACAACCAGAACATAGCCCTCCACTAGGTTTTATACTTTCAGTATTTCCCTTATCAATTCTAGAACATAAAGTAAATTCTCTTATTATGGCATGTATATAGTTATTTACTTCAGGAGTGAAAGATATCCTATTAACAAAATACCAGATTTCCATTAATTCATCTATGCTTAAGACTTTGGGGACTTGAATTAACTCATCATACCCTGAATATTTCTCATCTTTCCCTGATAGGATTAATTGTAAGTCGTGACTCGTTGGCATTGAAATAGGAACCGAAATGCCAAATCTGTCTAAAAACGGTTGCGATAATTCGAAAGTTCCCACATCGTTTGGGTTTATTGTAGCGAAAAGAGAAAATTTGTTGATTGTTATTATAGAGTCATAGTACTTAACGGTGCCCTCAGCAAGCATGGATAATAAAATATCTTGAGCATAGGGTGTCAAACGATTTACTTCATCGATAATTTTCCAAAAATTAGTTACAAATTGCCGCCATACAACCTCTTCCTCACCGTCTTTCATTAATTTACCTAATTTTAAAGTACCAATTAATTTCTCTTCCGTAAGTTGAGGTTAGCCGTTAACCATTAACCATGTTTAACTATGACCCCTTACGATTGAGTTCTCAATTTCGCCTAATGATTTACTAGTAAACATACGTCCAAGTAATTTTACTACAGTTGTTTTTCCGCCACCGTGGCCGCCAATCAATAACATAGCTGAATTAGGAACTATAGCATTTAATATGCATAAACTTAGAATTTCTGGTAAGACTTTTGTATGTATCTTATTCTTGTCATCTAAATATTTGATGTTTAAATTATGAGAATGTACAAATAATTGATTCGCCTGTATTATATTCAGTATACGCCAAACTTTTAATCTTAGATTATCTTCTTCATTTAAATTGGGAATAGAAATTACCTTCTAAATTATTAAGATATGAATTTATTGAAAAATAAAATAAATTCTCTCATATATTTTTTTATATTTTTAATATTTTTCACAGACATTCTCATAATTAACTTTTATAAAAATCTCTAAAATAATATATTAATTCAATATAGTTCTTTCCTTTTTCAGTCAAAACATAAATATCCTTAAAACTTGTAAAATATTTAGGATCTTTATATTTAATATCTGTAAAATAAGTGATTAAAGACCTATGCCTTCTAAAGAAAGCGGACACCCCCCCAACACTCAATCCTAAATATTTCATTAAATTTTTTACAGTTATATTCTGACCCTGCAAAGAAATCTCATAAAATGCTTCTAAATATTTTATAAGGTTCTCATTAATATCAATTGTCTTATTTAATAGTTCTTCAATCTTATCTTCATTCCTTAAAAGCTTAAATTGTTGCTTAACGTTATTTAAATCCTTTAAAATATCTTTTACTTTATATTTATCTTTATAAATATTATTTAAAAGTTGAAGATCTAATAGTGAATATTGAATTACAGAATGGCAATTTTTACATAAATAGCCTCCTTTTTCATATTCCAAAATTTTTACAATCTCAGAACAAGTCTACGACTTATTAAAAAGATCGAACTTCACTATGTAATAGAAAATAAAAAAGAGTTATTGTAGAAATTACTTAATTTCTAATTCTTTAATCATGCTTCCTGAATTTCTTATATCTAATAGTGTAGAAGAATTTTTAATGCTTAAGATATCTGACCAAATATTTAAATGTTGATAATTATAGTCTGAGAGTTCTTTAGAATCCTTTAAATCCTTATAATATGTTTCCATTCTATCTAATTGGGATTTATTAACTGCACCATTATTCCTCAATTTTTTATAATCGTTGAAGTTAAGACCCCATTTATCTTTTGTTTCATTAATATTATCTTCTATTGAATTTTCCATAGGATAATTGTTCCATAACTTATTATTAATAGGTGGAACAACCATAATTGATATATTTCTACGTATTTTTCCATGAAGATTATCTCTTAAATAGTCTCCTATTGAAATTTCAAAACCAAATAGTGAAAGAAAAATAATTTGAGGAGTTATCTCAGAATATTGTTTCAGCTGTTTATGTAGTAATTGAGTATATTTATTTACTTCATCTGATAATTTTAGCAGCTGAATTAATTTTAATGGTCGTACTTTCTTGTTGGCAAAAACAAAGGTAATTTTAAGATTAAAATTTTCTTTTTCTACCCCATCAGAATATTGATCTTCGATTTTTTCCTTTGATTTATTCAAATTATTTCTTAAACTCTTAGAACCTAGGTTAGATTTTTGTATTTCAGGTTCACGAATAACAATTAAATCGGCAATTCTTTGCTTAACTTCATTCTTAGAAGCAAAATTGTGATTTCTAAATGTCGTAATAGAATCATCTTTTGATATAGTAATATTACTCTCGATTAAATCTATGTAAGAATTATATATTTTCTTCCACAATTCTGATAAACCGTCAATATCTAATAATGAGAAAGGATAATTTCTCAAAATATTAGTTTTACTTTCTGTTTGTACCGTCATTTATTTTAAACCTCTTTTCAATTTTAGGTTAGGTGAATAGAGAAATAAGAGGCAGTTTTTAGAAAAACTACTCTATTCCCTTGATAGTTTATTGTTGTTTTGAGTGAATAATCCTTTTCTAATCTTATAATATCTTCAAATTTAAGGAATCACTGTTATAAAAGTTAAAAGATATTTGTCACTCTCACTGTCGAAATCATTAAGAAGGACAATGCTACATGAGATGTAGTTTAAAAACAAATCTAAAACTTTAAGATTTTAAGGATCTCAAATTATTTTTGATGTCTATATTAATAGAGGTAAAAATGATATTTATATTTATCTTTAAATAAATGCAAATTCGTAAAACTCAGAAGATTTACTATTTTTTTGTCTTTTAAATTAAATACTGAAACTATTTTAAGTTTAACTCCCCAAAATTAGAGTTGTGAAAAGAACATATATAGCTTTTGTGAAAGCTATATATTTGCAAATTATTATAAAAACAATAACATTAAAGGTTTCTAGGAAAATTCACTAAATCAATAATAACCTATATGACCGAGATTGTTCTTATTTTCATCTAATGAATAAACCATTCCCATGGATATAGGATCCCCATCATCATCTTTAGTAGATTTTCCTACATTCTTCAAGGTCTCAAGTTTTAAAATAAAGATTCCTTCGCATTTTTTGCACCGAATATAGATTTCTTTTATCTGTTTATTTTCATCCTCATATTCTTCTTTTTTAAAAGGTTCTAATAATTTAATATCATTATTATCGCAATTTTTCAAAAAACACTGATCTAATGAAATTTTTTCCATTCCACGCCGAGCTAAAGAGATATAAGCATACTCTGGAATTTCTGCCCTTAAATTTTCCTTGTCTGGCATATTTATCTAGGAAATCAGTTCAAGTTAATTTTTACTGTTATATTATATAGATTTTATCCGTTTTAATCTTATGAGATTTATATTAGTTTTCTTCTAAAATTTCCAATGGTTAAGCTTAATTAATAAATATAACTATAATTATTTGAATTAAGTTATGCCTAAGAATGGAGAATTTACAAAAGAGACGATAGACCATATCTCGAAATTAGCTTTAATAGATTTATCTGAAGAGGAAAAGGAGAAACTATCTAAACAATTAGGAGACATTCTCAGTTATTTTAAAAAGCTAGATACTTTAGATACTCGCAATATAAAACCTACTACTCATCCGATAGAAGGGCTTGTTAATGTTTTCAGAGAGGATATTCCATGGGAATCACTTTTAAATGAGGAGGCAACTAAAAACTCTAAACACAAACAAGATGGGTACTTTAAAGCTCCTAGGATATTAAAAGAATAAGAGAAAATACATCAAATTTTGTCGGTTATTTGCAGATATGAAATTTAATGAATGCCAAAAAGACATAATATACTACATTTTAGACTATTATACATCACTTAGAGGAATAAGATATTATTTTGTATTAAAGATCTTAAGGAATGAATTTAAGGACATCTTTTGGGATATCAAATCTCCTAGTACTGGAATTATAGAGAAGTTCTCTCCGTTTTTCGTAAGGGATTTTCTTTATTTTAAGATTTGAGATATTTATGACTTGCTCAAGATTGTTGGTAAGGAATCTTTGATCATCAGTATAGAAAATATAATTATGCTGATTAGATTTCAGATTTCTAGTTTCTACATAATAAGCTGCCAAAGCTAAATGAAGATTGTCTGGATAATGAAGAAGATTTCCAATCATTTTTATATATTTACTATAAATTGTATCATGTATTACTGTTTCATAATCATTTGCTCTTGGTCTTTTAATCCAGTGTGTAATTAAGGTTTTAAAGCAGTTCCGCATATCATTATTAAAAATTGATAATACCTTCATCATATTACTATAGGAAAGCTGAGTTATACGATTTTTATCAAAGAGATCAAATACGTATTGTTCAAAGAAATACATTGCATTATGCGGGTCTTTTGCTAATTTAGATTGAATAAAGTTAATTTGGGGTTTATTACCACCTTTTAAATATTTAGAAACTTTTCTTTTAAAAATATCAAAGATATTTCTGATCTTTCTATAGAATTCTTTTTCAATCGATAATAATAGGAAAATATTGCTCTTGTTTGCAATTTTATTATAAAATGGTTTAATTACTGGATATAGTCGATCATATGGATTACAATAACCAAAAATTATATTAGAATCCAAAAAGAAGAAATCCGCCAAAGGTCTGGAACCTCTGTAATTTAACTAAATGACTTTATGACAAAACGCTGAATATTTTCTAAATAAATGACATCGTTTAACAAATAATCAAGTTCATCATCTAAAGTATACGGTAACTTTTTTAGAAGAATAAAAATCTGCTCTGTAATCCTATAAAGAACAAGAAACAGCGCTTTCATTAGATCCATTAACCGTTCAAATAATTTTTTGATTCCTCTCTTACTAAATCTTTCCATTCTCCGTTTTTTAATTTCAAATAATTCAAATGTCTCTGAGAAGATTTTCATGCTTGTATCTAGATTCAAAATCCAATCAGATAGAAAAGGCTCAAAGTCAGGATTTAAACAAGATTTCTCAATCTCTTCCTGATGCATATCAATAAAATTTTCAAACTCTTGAATAATATCACGAGATCGCTCTTCTTTCTCTTCATCTGTAAGTGACTCAAGATTATACCCTACCTCTTGAAATATCGGTTCAAGTATTTTTAATACTTGATCTACATCAGAAATCGTTCTATATTCTTTCTTATCTAAAAAAAAATTGTAGAGTTCCTGTAGAATAACTTCAACAATATTGGGTTTTGTTTTCCTTTCGATTACAAGGTTGCTAATCTGAGAAAAGGGTTTAATAAGGAAAAAATCAGAAGAAAAATCATCAAATCCATTAGAGAATAACTCTCCATTGTGAGTCATTTTGAATTCACAACCATTGATCTTTTTATTCTAGAATAAATCCTAGTATATTTAATATATATTCTAAATTTTTAACCTTTTTTATTTCGTCTAATGAGAATTTGTATCTAGATATTAATATAAACCCCTAGGTTATAATTTCAGTAGTTGCATTCCTCATAATTTCTAAAATGGTATATCAAATAATTCCATTGCATTCTTACTTAGTTAACGACATATTGAGAGAATTTGCGGAAGAAGTTGTTTATCTCGGTCCTATTAACTGGAATAAAGTCTCTTAATATTTATTCACAATAGTAATATGCTATGATAAATATTAAAAATTCCCGTAAAAAATATACGACAAAACTCAAAATTCTGGTCTTTTCATTTTTCATGAATATTAATAGAAATAAATAAAAAATTCGAATTAAATATATAGACAATGAGGAAAGCCATCGAAAGTGATAAAAAAATTGTAGAACTATTAGATTTGAAAGTTGGGGATTTTCTAAGATTAATCGTCGAAAATTGTTCTTAAGCGTCTCTTAAATTTTTAATCATCCTCTTTTCTGTGTAATTCATCATCTTTCTAAAAATATCTAATCTCTTTATCCTTTTAACACAAAGGTTAAGGGTTGCTTTTTCCTTTTTTTCTTAATGTATTTCCTCAGAAAAGGGATAAGGTAAATTTTAGTAAACAAAATTACTGATATCCCTATTTCAATTACATTATTTATAATTTCTGTCATCGATGCAATAATAGGCTAAAACATATATAAAATTAAAAAAAAAAGCTTGGGTATCACTCTGTCTCAGAATACTTAAACGAGATATTAAGGGAAAAAGCTAAGAAAATCTTGAAAGAAGGAAAATAGTTCACATTGACAAAGGTTCTTCATCATCATCCTTAGTCGATTTTGCTACTCTCTTCAAGTTCTCAAGTTTTAAGATAAAGATTCCTTCGCATTTTTTGCACCGAATAAAGATTTCCTTTATCTGCTTATTTTTCTCCTCATATTCTACTTTTTTAAAAGGTTCTAATAATTTAATATCCTTATTATCGCAATTTTTCAAAAAACACTGATCTAATGAAATTTTTTCCATTCCACGCCGAGCTAAAGAGATATAAGCATACTCTAGAATTTCTACCCTTAAACTTTCCTTGTCTGACATACTTATCTAGGAAATCAGTTTAAGTTAATTTTTACTGTTATATTATATAGATTTTATCCGTTTTAATCTTATGAGATTTATCTTAATTTTCTTCTAAAATTTCCAATGGTTAAGCTTAATTAATAAATATAACTATAATTATTTGAATTAACTTATGCCTAAGAATGGAGAATTTACAAAAGAGACGATAGATCATATCTCGAAATTAGCTTTAATAGATTTATCTGAAGAAGAAAAAGAGAAACTATCTAAACAATTAGGAGACATTCTCAGTTATTTTAAAAAGCTAGATACTTTAGATACTCGCAATATAAAACCTACTATTCATCCGATAGAAGGGCTTGTAAATGTTTTCAGAGAGGATATTCCACGGGAATCCCTTTCTAATGAGGAGGCAACTAAAAACTCTAAACATAAACAGGATGGGTACTTTAAAGCTCCTAGGATATTAAAAGAATAAGAGAAAATAGCTGTTATTTCTTATATTCTTCAGTTAGTTTTCTAATTGCTTGAGCCATATCTCTGAGTGCTTGCCTTCTTTCCATTGGGTTTAGATTGTCAAAATTATCCCCAACATCAGTACCAATTACGGAAGCCATAACCTTAAATTTCTTTTGGATTAACCCAAGAATATAGCGTTCGTAGTACTCCAAAGCTTTTATCAATTTAGGATTATCGTTAATCTTATCCCACAGATCTAAAGTCTCCAAAGATTTAATTCCAAGGTCAATTCTAAACCAGCTAATAGGAAACAACAATTCTCTTTCTATACCCATATCTATAATTACTAGGTTATCTTGATCAATATATAACTCTGGAATTACATCCTCTTTAAAAGTTATATTATCACTCATAATATAAAGATTCGCGGCACCTCGAGATGTGCATACAATCCCCGTAGCAAACCCTTTAGCCATTCTCAAAATATCAGCATAATCTTCAAGTTTAGTGCCATTTAGATGAAGTTTTTTTTTTTTATCTCCTTGAAATTCTAATTTGATTTTTTTTCTCACTTCTCCTCCTAAAGAAATTTTTGGAAATAACTCTGCATCTCGTGTCTTCTTATGAGCGTCAAGTAATTTATTTATTATTTGGTAATCTAATTTTAGACCAGGAATAACCGTATTTTGGTTAAGAAAAGCATCAACTTCAAAATCTACGACACCATAGAAAAGTTTATGATTATTCATTATATCGTAAATACTTTTTACAATCGTTTTAATTAGAGCTTCAGGGTTCTCACGTACGGAATCGTATTCCTTAGTTTCAAAAGTATCAATTTGGTCGTCTAAACCCTCAATCCCCTGATAAAAAGCAGCCCAACTTAGCTCACTAAAAATTATTCCCTCTGAATAAAGGTTATGGTAAGCATCAATACTCAATATTAGTTTGGATCCCCCCAGATCAACACCTTCTTTTGTTCCTGATGCTAGGATCGCTGAAGGTGGATCATAAAAATCAATAGGCATATTCACATGAAAATATGTTTTTTTACGCTTTTTCAAGTGATTAATGAACGAATTTATTTAAATAATTACTTAGATTTCTTCTTAGAAAATCTCGGATCTATCGAGATTTCTACTAATAATTCAAATGTCTTCTAAAAAAAATATGATAAAAATAACTTAAAAAGATAATCTGAGTATAGTTAAATAAAGATTTAGGCCTACAAAGTATCCCTTAATAACTCAATTTCAGCTGAAAATCCGGGAATCATACCCTCATAATCAACAATTGTTTTTTCCTTTAACTTCTTTAAAATTAACCTAACTCCTTCAAACTCATCCTGGCATAGGTTCTGTAACTCTTTATAATTCAATTTTCCGCCATTTTCTTTTAATTTATTGATAATAAATTTCTCTTCTTGAGTCAGTTCTGACATACTATTATTTTTCTGTCAATATTTAAAAATCTTTTTGATCCAATAATTCCAATATTCACAACTTTTTTTTGATGAACAATAGAATAAAAACAGTCTGTTCTTATAATAATCCTTTAAATTAATGTTAAATATAACATCGAAGGTATATAGATTTTAATAACTACCCTTGAACTTGAATGTAAAGTCATAATAGGTGATAAGCGTTATATTAAATAAGAATTCAAAACTTTTTTTATTCCTTTCCTGTGCTTCCAAAGCCTCCTTGTCCTCTATCAGACTCGGGTAACTCATTAACTTCTTCAAATTGATATTCCACTATCCTTGTTAAAATGATCTGACAAATTCTATCACCCTTTTTCAACGTGACATCAGTATTTGACAGATTTATGACAATAGCCATCCATTCATTTCTATAGCCAGAATCTATAGTACCCGGAGAATTCAATATAGATCAACTATTTCATTAAAAAATGTATTTTATATAAATTCTTTCGAAGTTTACCTTAAATAAATAGATAACTCCCGGTAGTATCTCTCTTTTCTGCTTTTTTCGATAATCTATCACTTTTTTACAAATTTTTATCTATTAATTACTTTGATGAAAAATCAATTACCATTCTTAATTTAAATGAGTTAGATTCTACTTATGGAATTGTAATGCACTACTATCATAAAAAGAATTTTCCTAGCTTTATCACATTATTATTTAAAAAAAAAGATGGTTCCAATAGTGATATATCTAAAAAATACTGCAAAGAAGCCCAACCAGAGGATAATGTCAAAAATGTTTCACTAAAATTCAGAGAACCAAATAGGAAAGCTATTGAAATCATTTGGACTGAAATCGATAATTTTTTAGCTCTGGAAAGAGAGAAAATTGATAAATATTTAAATTATTTAGAAGAAAACAAAAAATATTATCTAGTAAAAAAAATTGTAATGAAACACTTAAATAGGATTAATTTAATTAGTAAAAATTTAAATTCTAGAAGTAGAATATTAATAGAGCGTTCAATAGTGTTGATATATTTATTAAGAGCGAAAAATCCTCCTTCAGAAAGACAAATTGCACTTAAAGCAGGTTATTCGCAAAGAGCCTTCATTATTAAAAAAATTAAAATATATTTAGGAATTTTAGAAGAGACTATAACTGTACATATTTGGATTGAAATTGATAATTATATTTGTCAAGAAGGAGAAAATCTTGATAGAAAATTAAAACTTTTAGAAGAGAACGAAAAATATCAATTTATAAAACAATTAATTATGAAATATTTAATTGATGAAACTAATTAATGGATAGAAATCTTTCCCTAACTAAGAAAACATCAATTGAGCGTGCTATAGTGATAATTTACTTACTAAGATCTAAAAGCTCTCTAACATTTACTGAAATTATGATAAAATCTGAATATAAAGACATAAAACCAATTAGAAATATTGCAAATTATTTTGGGATTTATACACATTTAGAAATTGATCACATAAATCAGACTAGAGTGTGTGGTAGATGTAAAAGAATGCTTAGTTTTGATGAATTTGATATTTATGATGGAAAAATAAGATCAATGTGTATAGAATGTGATAATATAAGAGATGGAATAAACCGATTTCAAAAAAAATTATTAGCAGCAATCTTTATTACATTAAAATGCGAAAAGGGGATGATAGTTGAAGAGTTCCTTCAGAGAGTGGATCGAGGCGAAAAGTTCGACGCTGATGTAAAATGTCCAGAATGCGGACTTGATTTGTATTTTTTACCTTCCTATGATTTCCATCATCCTAATCCTGCAATAAAAACCGTTTCTTGGAAAAAATTAGCTATTAAAAAAGTTGAAGAAATAATTAATACTTTAGATGAAGAACAATGTGTTTTTATGTGTGGTAATTGCCATAGGTTAAAAAAATCTACATTTATTAAAGAACATTTAGATGAAGTTTTAACTGAGAATATTGATTGGAAGCATTAAATGACAATGAAAGAAAAAATCTTCGACGTTCAATAAGAAAGAAAAAAATTTTTGAAGATTTGTATAACAGTGTTTGTTTTTATTGTAAGAAAATAATGGTTGGTAAGTTTGCTATGATTGATTTTCATCACACTATTGGAAAGCTTAAGGAACATACTTGGAGTAAAGATCTTAGAGATAAAGAAGATATCGAGTGGGTCAAAAAGATTTTTTAAAAGAAAAACAAGTAGGGGTTTGTCATAATTGCCATTACATGGAAACAGCTATATATTTCAATAATAATAAATATGAGATACTTAGTAAATACTTGTCAAGTAATATATTAAAAAAACTCGGAGTATAAATTAAACATTTTTTATTTTACTTTAAAATTACTAATGTAATGTTGACTGTAAGAAAAATTGAAACCCGAAAATCCCTTTGGGACATCATAATTTAAATTCTTGGTTTAGAATTTTTGATTCATTTCAAATTGAGATTTATCTGGCGACACTGGATTCTGTATCCACTTAAGCAATTATTCTACTAAGTTGCTTTATTTTTTGAAAGAAAAAAAATGATTATTATCTTTTACCAGTTGACCCAAAACCCCCTAAACCTCGTTCTGAATCAGGTAACTCTTCCATTTCAATAAACTCATATTCATACATTTTAGCGAGTATTATTTGGCAAATTCTATCTCCTTTCTCCAAAATAATATCCTTATTAGAAAGATTTATAACAATAGCCATCCATTCATTTCTATAACCTGAATCAATCGTGCCTGGAGAATTGACAATGGATAATCCTTCAAGTGCAAACCCACTTCGGGGTACAACTTTAAAATAATATCCTTTTGGTATAGCTGTTGAAAAACCTAATGAGCAACCTACAAGTTCTAAAGAACTTAATTTGTAAGAATCTGAGGCCACATCAATAGTTTCTTTTTTCCCATTATTAGAAATTATTTTTTTAAATCCTATAATTCTTGCATCTGCTCCAGCGTCCCCAGACTTAGATTGATTAGGAGGAGATACACCCTTACTTAACGATTTGATGGGGATTGATATTTTTTTATTATTTTCCTCTGTTTTTATTTTATTTCGTTTCATAATGAATCAATATTTTATTATTTATTTATATAAAAAAAACTTTTATTAACTCCTCATTAAACATAAAGAAACTAATAGATCTCTTATGAATTATATTGATTTTTAATATACAATCAATTTTAAAATATATAAATGATAGAAGAGTTAAAATTTTATTATTTAGATTGTATAAGAATTAACATAATTTTGCATTAATAAAATAATTAATTGACAAAAAAAAAAAGCTAACCCACCTCAATGTACAACTTTGAAGTAATATCCTTCAGGAATTGCTGTAGCAAATCCCAATGTTTCAATTTCCTTAAACTTCTCAAATTTAGAAGAAATAGATTTAACGAAACAACAACTTAAGTGGATAAGGAAAAATACCTGAATCTGAATCTGAGAAGAAAAAAGTAAATGCTATTGGTTTGCTAAAAGAGGAATTCATCAAAATTCTTGCTAATTGGAAGAAAAAGAATAACATCTAATTGGTATCTATTCAATAAGAAACTATTGTCCAAATTATTTTATTAATTTTAAATCCTTGAGAAAATGGAACCTAAAAAACTTATTGAAGACTTACTTGGCTCGAGAGCACGAGTTAAGATTTTAAAGATGCTAGCTTTAAACGAGGAATTAACTATTTCATTAATAATAAAGAAGGCCAAGCTAAATCATGCTTCCGCAACAAAACATCTACGCTATCTAATGGATGTTGGTTTGGTTCAAGAAAAGAAATTTGGGCGTATTAAAATCTATCGATACAAACTCGAAAATATTAAAGCAAGAAGTTTCAGAGCCTTTTTAAAAATCTGGGAAGAAGAAACTATTTCATCAATTAATACCAATCTTTCTCATTTTCCCCGAACTAATTAATAATACCTTTTTGGATTGTATTTATTTTTTAGGATTAATGAATTTCATCGACATTGCTTTTATTAAAATGATGGCTCCAGACTCTAAATTTAAAGAAAAAGTAGAATCCGAAAAAATTCAAGTTCGTTCTATTGACAGGAAGAATTGCTAAAAAGATTTAGTATTCTCAATTATATATTATATATTAAATTCATTTTTTAAAATGTTCTTCCATTCTCCAGATATATACTCATCTTTAGAAATACTAATTAAAGGTTCAATATTTGTAACTTTCTTGAGCTCAATTTTTTCTAAATATCCAGATATATGTTCTGCTCCAAAAAGCTCTACCATCTTATTATCAATTATCCAATCAGGATACATACAAGAATCAAAATAATATTCACCACAACTCCCAGATCGAGGTTTCTTATGAGCAACTTCGTTTTTATAGAGAAAGTTATCTATCATAACTTCCCAATCAGAATCACAGATATCTTCATCCTCAGCGATATGCAGAAATTTCACATATTGAGAATCTACACAAAAATCTTTTGAATTTGTTATACCACAAGTTCTCATAGCATTTATAATTTCTTGTCTTAATTTTTCTCCTTCTAAATTTTTATCGAGATTAAAAGCTTTAATAAAATAATTCTTTCTCTCTATTAGAACAGAATCAGGTATGTTTTCAATTAGGTGATCAGCTTCAAGATTTGTATGATGAATAAAGTTTTGAATCTTTTCCACTTTTTTCGTTCCAGACATTTTTACAGCTAAAAGATTTGAGAGTTTATTAATTTCTTCAAGAGTATATCCCTCTAATAATAAAGCAAGATTATATGCTTTCCGATTACCCATAGTAAGGGTGCGAATACTATCATCTATTCCTAATTCCCTTAATAGGATTTTAATAGAATCTTCTGAACATTTTAATATTGATTTAATAATAAGGGATTTGTTTAAACTCTGACTTAAAAAATATTTAATTGCTCTGGATGGAGGAAAA
>SDBU01002829.1_pt1 | contig 22566 bp, 9 predicted proteins | sample 2277071 | NCBI WGS metagenome assembly SDBU01 (sample SAMN10397929, study PRJNA504765) | marine sediment metagenome | isolation source: marine sediment core GS08_GC12, 126 cmbsf | place: Arctic Ocean: Gakkel Ridge, Loki's castle | collected 2008 | reverse complement strand
ATCTGTCGCTCCACCGGGGCGAGCCCGGTGGGGGCGGATGCGCCAGGGCGGGCGCGGTAGTGACGAATCTGGCGCTCCACCGGGGCAAGCCCGGTGGGGTCGGACGAGGGAGGCGGGCGGGGTAGTGACGAATCTGGCGCTCCACCGGGACAAGCCCGGTGGGGGCGGACGCGGGAGGGCGTGGGTAGTGGGTAATCTGGCGCTCCACCGGGACAAGCCCGGTGGGGGCGGGCGCGTGGGCGCCCACCGTTCATGGGGAAGCCCATTCCGGTAGGGACAGCCCCCCTTTCGCTATTGATCCCGCACCAATCGCCCCCAGTCTTCCGCGGTCTGCCGGGCCTCACTGGCCTGTGCCGGTTGCCCGAGTCCATCCAGTATGGCGGCCTTTAGCAGCATGGCCTTCGCCGCCTCAGGGCTCCTGATATCCAGTCCGGCGTCGCGCCTTCTTAGCACGCCAATAGCCGCCTCGATATCAGCTAAGGCCGCTTCCCAATCCCTCAGAGCCACGTATACCTTGGCCCTGATGCGAAGATGGGCAGGGCTTATCCCGTTGCGGCCCCGATCGGGTGGGGCCACTGCGAAGGCCAGGCGTTTGGCTTCCTGAATGCCGCCACTGCCCAGTGCCTTCTCGACGACTTGCTCGTCATGCCGTTCGATGACGCGATCCAGCGCTCCACCTGTTCCCCTCAGGACCACCAACCCCGATAGCACTGCCCCGACAGCGCCGTCGGGGCGGAGAAGAACGATGTTGGGCCTCAGGTCCGCAGAGAGCAGCCCAAGACGGTGCGCAAGCGGATTGCGGACGCCGCCCGGAACGAGGACCGTCTGAGCGCCCCACGGGTTCTCCTTCATCAGGGCGCTAACCCTCTTCGTATCGTCGCCAAGAAAGGCGGCGATGACGTTGATATCCTTGGAGGCTCGACTGTCGGCAATGCGGGACGCCTCCCGCAGAAAACCCTCGTGGAGACGGCCGGCGCCCTCGTCCCAAGCAGACGCAAAAACGATGATGGTCCATTTGCCGGCCGTATCCCGCGGAATACTCAACGTGCCGCCGTCGAGGGCTTTCAGCTCCGCCTTCACCACGTGGCCTGTATGCCCCGGCCGATCAGTGCTGATTTCGTAGCTCCTACGCTTGCCCATTATGCCGCGATGGTAAGGGGCCCCGAATAGATTGTACCTATGCAACCGATCAAGCAGGAAGCAACGCACGGTCCACGTCATGGGGTCTTCGGTATGCTTGGCAAGAAGCGTCCGGCGGTAGCTGGCGTGCAGATCGGGAGCGCAAGCGTCAAGCGACAGGATAGCCGCTGCCGCGAGAGCCGACCCGGGCGCCGTGTCGCCTCCTGCCGCCTTGATGAAGGCGTGGAGTACCGATTCCGAATCCGCATCGTCGCGGCGAAGTGCTTGCTTGGCCAGGCAGAACTGGGACACGACTTGCACGCCCGGCGGAAGGTCCATCGCGAGCGTTGCCTGTGCCTCGCGAACGGCGCGTTCCAGGTACTTCGGCTCGGAGGCAAGGTTCCACATGCCCAGCAAGGCGATAATCCTGCGGTTGCGGACGATCCAGAGATCCGGGGCTTCCGGGTATCGTCCGATGGCGACGCGGCACAGCGCTTCGGCCTTTTCGTAGTTCGCCCACGCCTCGTCGCGCGACAGCCGGTAGCGCAATGGCGGAGCGACGAAACACGCCTGGATTGCCCTGAGTTCCTTCTCGGGAACCGATGCAACGGTTCGGCTCAGCCCGGCGCCGGCGCCCTTCGGCGAATCACCCGGCGGCGCCATCTTCAACTCGGGCGGCAACGCGGCATCGAAAGGTTCGTACGGATGAACAACCAGGAACTCTCCGACAAAAAGCGACTGCAACTGGCTGAGATACCGCGGGTTCTTCCGAGAGTAGGATCTAACCCGCCGAGGATAATCCGTGCGGTGCATGTCCGCCGGCAGCAGCGCGGCGTACCCGGTGGGACTGACATGCACGCAGACCGGATCCCTTCTGGCATAGGTGCGATAGGTCTGGCTCCGCCTTCCCCCGGGCAGCCGCATGGCGGTCCAGTCCACACCCATCGTGCGCAGAATCTTCTGGCCGGCATCGGGCAAGTCGTCCAGGTTGAAGCTGAAGACCTTGAACAGGCCCGGGTATTCGCCTTGCAGTGCCTTCCACGCGGCCACGCGCTGTTCGAGGTCGGCGGTGTCCTTAGACCAGAAATAGAGCAGGGATGTATGGCCCATGCGATCGGCCGGGAAGCACAGGGGCGTACCGTCGGCCCGCATGTACGTGCCACGAAACGGAGCGCCAAGGATGCTGGCGCCCAGCCTGGCCCGCTGAAACTCGATCAACTTGAGATCCCCGGCAAACCGTTCAGACATCACACGCCGGATATCTTCGAGCAGGTCGGCCGCTTCGAGCTTTGTAGCCATGAGCGAGGCAATCATAAGGCTCTTCGCTTCAGCGGGGGTGTTGCGGTAACGTTTGATCAACTCCGCGAGGGCCTGTGCCCGCTGCTTCAGGTCTGCGTTCTTGCCCGTCAGGGCCTTTTCCGTAAGGAGCAGATCCGCCTCGAGACGAACGTTGGCATACGCGTCGGGGGCCTTGGCGAGTTTGCCGCACGTTTCGAACAGGGCGTCACGATTCCGGTCGGAGTTCTCTAGACGCACCAATCGCTTCTGGCCCTCAAGCACAAACCCCAGCACCCGGTACCGGTTCGGCGCCGCCGGGTAGGCTTCGAGAAGTCCTTCGGCCTCGCGGATGATGTTCCTGTAGGCTCTCCGCCTCCTGGCCGACGACGTCCCATCGTCCTTCTGAGCCAACTCCGCCGCCAGGGATGCGATCTTGCTTGCGGGTATGCGGCCGGCGGCGCCGGGCTCGGCAGTTCCCTGCTGAGCCGATGCGCGCACCTCAGGGGCTTCCTGCGCGGCAACGGCCATTGCCCATACGCAAACGGCGGCCAACAACACGCCTGTCGTCGTCCCATGATTTCGCGGCTTCATTTCACCAGTCCGTGACTCGCCTCAACGCCCTTGGAGTGTCATTTTCGCCAGATGCGAGCACTACTTGCTCACTGGTGTCAGCGTGAAGTGCTTGATAGTCAAACCCTTGTTCGGCACTTTGCACGTAAAATCGAACGTGTTTCTTCCCTCCTTCAGTGTGACGGTCACCGGCTTGGTATCCTGCCACATGCCGCACGTATAGGGCAGCGGGACATCGAGCAGCGTCCTTCTGTTGAGCCTGAGCAGGCAACTCTTGTCCACGGTCACCGTAACCACGCGCGCAGTAAGCTGGTATTCTCCGGCCGCGGGGGCCTGGACGGTGTACCGGAGAAGTTCGGGACGTTTGCCGGCCAGATTGTAATGCAGTTGTATCCCGCCGCCGAAACTCTTCATGAACCGGATCTTTTCCGTGCTCTTGGGCGAGACACACGCCGCCACCGGAATGGTGATCACGCCGTCCTTATCGACGGTAATCGTCTTGTCCGCTTCGGTCAACTCGACCTGGGGGATCTTCTCGGCCTCGGTTTCGACGTCGGACTGAGCGAGTTCTGCGCCAGTGAGTGCGACCTCAATGATCTTGGCATCTTCGACGATCGCCAACTTCTTGTAGAATGCCAATGCGTTCCACAGGCCGCCGCCGACGCCGTAGTTCATGCCGTGCACGGGTGTCTCTCCGAGGGCATCGCCAAGCCACTGTGCCCGCAGCACCTTCATGTAGTCATCCGGACGTTTGCGCGCCTTCGTCTCCAGCACAAAGTCCAGTCCGGAACGTCCCCGCCACCTGTTGTAAGTCCAGTGCGCGCCGAGAACAGTCGTCCACCCGTCCGGTGTCCAGTGACTCATGGCGGCATGGCCGGTCTGCCTGGCGCCCCGGGTAGGAATGCCGAAGGCCGCTGTTGACAGTTTACCGGTGAACGCACGCGGGCCGCAGATTCCACCTTCGAGGAAGAAGTCCTGCATCTTCGTCAGCCCCAACTCCGGCCTCACTGGCCTTTTGACGTTACTCGTGTAGGGCACATCGGTCTTCACGATGCGCACATAACGCCACTTATAGTCCTTCATGACGGTGTGGTCCGGGCGGTAGTTGCGCAGCATCTCGCGTAGCCATGTCACATCCTCCGGCGAGCGGTGGGGGAAGATGAAGCGGTACTCGAAGTCGGGGTAGGTATCGAAGGCCGGATCCAGCTTCCCGTCGAGGTAGGCCTTCTCGTAGTTCAGGTACATCTCCACCATCACTTCGGCGGCGGTGCGTCCGGCCTTCGTGATGTTCCCGTCCGGGTGCTCCAGGGCACAGCCCAGCGCCAGCCGCTGGAAGAAGCCGTCATGGGCGCGCTTGCTTGCCTTCCGGATTGCGGTATAGACTTCCATGGACTTGCCGTATTTGCCCTCGAAGGCGCCGCCCATTTCAAGCATCTGCTTCATCAGCGCTTCGTCGGCAAGCAGCGTGGTGATCAAAGCTTCGTGCTCTTTTCCCTGCTGGGCAAACTCCGCGAGTCCGCGGGGCGTGGCATTGGCCAGAAGTGCACACTTGACTAACTGTGCATGCAGTTTGTCGCTCGCCAGGAACGTGTCCACATCCGCCAGAATGGATCTTGCCGCCATCATCGCGTTTGCCCGGGCCTCCTTGTACGGAGGGTTGGAGTCGGCGTATCGCGGGGGCGCATTCTTGAGCTGGTTCGGATTGGGAGGAGTGGGAACCGTGGCGACCGCCGCGTGGGCCGCGAGGAACTTGGCCTTCTTCTGCTCGTCGATGGCCGGCGCAGACGCCGCAATCTCCGCCTTCAGCGAGTTTAGCATTGTGGTGTATGTCGGCAGGAGCTTTTCGCCCTGCGCAGTGAGCGGGGCCTCCGGTTTCTTTCCGGCCGCCGAAACAGGGCACAGGCCCATCAACACCGTGAACATCAAACACAACACGCTGATCGTTGTTCGTCTGGTCATGACCTCAGTTCCTTTTCTTACTGCTGAGTAAACCTGAACTTCTTCAACTTATCGTGGAACAGCCCGTAAGGCGTCGTGCGATGCGGTGAGGCCGGAGCGGCTGCACGCTGTCGCGCCGCTTTGGCCTCTTCCGGCCGGCCAAGCTTGTCCAGGATTGCCGCCCGCGTCAGCCGCATCTCCGCCATGATTTGACACGAACAAGGCTTGCGGCGGCGGAATCCCCGCTGGTGCGCCTCGATGGCCGCGTCGATGTCAGCCAGGGCCGCCTTCCACTTTTTCAAGCCCATGTGCGCCAGGGAACGTCCATGAAGCCGGGGCGCGGCCCACCGGTATCGCTGGTCCCCTTCGGGGTCAAAGGGGACGGCGAAGTAGCGCACGGCCTTCCGGAAATCCCCCTGCTCCAATGCACTGTACGCGGTTTCCGCTTCACACACCTCGATGTGGACTTTCATGGCGAGGTAGACGGCAAACGGATAGCCGAAATCGTCGTACTTGAACCCCGACGTATGCCACGCGACGGTGCCGTTGCGGCGGAGCAAGAAGACGTTCGGCATGCGGTCCGCCGAAAGGACGCCCAGCCGTCGCACCAGCGGATTCTTAAGGCCGCCGGGCACCATGGCCGCCCGGCAGGTCCATGCGTTCGCCTTCATCAAAGCGTCGACGCGTTTCGGGTCGTCGCACAGAAAGGCCGCGATTACGTTGACCTCCTTGTGGACGTGGCGGTCGCGCAGGCCGGTCGCATACTTGATTGCTCCGATGACCTGTTGAGGAAATTCCGTCTGCGCTTTGTCGGCGGGCGGCTCGACGAACAGGAGAAGCGTCAATTCGCCATCCGTTTCCCGCGGGAGAATCAGTGCGCCGCCGTCTAGGGTCTTGAGTTCCACCTTCGGAAGGCGGCTCATCGTCGCCGCCGCGCCGTGCGCCACGATGTAGCCGCGCATCGAACCGCGCCTCAATCCGCGTTCGTGGCGGATGTAGGTGGCCGTTAACAGGTGGTATGTGTGGTACCGATCGCGCAGAAACGAAACAACGGACCATAGCAGGGGATTGCCGCCGTCGGGAGCTTCCAGAAGCTTGCCGCGGTAACGGTTGTGCAGATCTCTTGCGTGGGCGTCGATCGCCAGGATCGCCGCCGCCGCAAAGGTCGAGCAGGGCGCTTGGGGCCCGCCCGTCTGCTTAATGAAGGTCGAGAGGACCGTTTCCGGGCGGGAATCACCGCGGCGGAGCGTTTCCTTGGCGAGACAGAACCGCGGGACGACGTCGGCCCCCGGGGGCAGGGCCGCGGCCAGCGATGTGCGTGCCTCCCGGGCGGCGTGTTCAAGATGCTTCGGCTCGCCGGCAAGGTTCCACATGCCCAGCAGAGCGATGATTCTGCGGTTGCGCACGATCCACAGATCCGGAGCGCCGGGGTGTTGCTTGACGGCGTCCCGGCACAGCTTTTCCGCCTTCTCGTAGTTCGCCAGCGCCTCCGCGGCGGTCAGCCGGTAGCGGAAGGGAGCCGGGGTGAAACATCCCTGGATGGCGCGAAGCGTCTCGGCGGGGACCGACTCGGCGGTACGGTCCAGCCTGGTTCCGGCATCCTTGCCCGAATCCATTGAGCCCATTTTCAATTCAGGCGGCAAGGTGACGTCCAGAGGGTCATGGGGCTCTGTAACCAGGAAATCACCAACCAGCAGCGACTGCAACTGCGAGAGATAGCGTGCGTCATTGAGGCGCCGGTTCAACGTAAGCAACGGCATAGAGGCGCCGCGCACGCCAAGTCTGGCCTGGACTGTGACGTCCAGCATTGTCGGTGTCAGGAGGGCATGCCCGTACGCGTTGACCAGGATGCCGACCGGGTCCTTTCGTGCATAGGTGCGGAATGCCTGGCTCTTCCTCCCCCCGGGCAGCCGCATGACCGTCCAGTCCAGCTCAAGGGCGCGTAGCGCGGCTTGTCCTGCGTCGGGCAGTTCGTCCAGATTGAAGCTGAAGACCTCGAACCGGCCCGGCAGTAGGCTCTGCTGCTCCTTGATCTGCTTGAGGTACAGCTCGAAGCCCGGCGTTTCCCGCGACCAGAAAACCATGAGGCATAGGCGTCCCATCCGGTCAGCCGGGAAGCGTAGAGAGACGCCGTCCGCACGCGTGTACGTGCCCGTGAACAGCACGTTCAATTTGCGGATCCCGAGATGCTTCCGACGGAACTCAATAACGACGGGATCGTCCACGAAACGGTCGTCCAGGGCGTCGAGGATTGCTCTTTCCAGGTCGGACGCCTCAAGCTTCGGGGCGATCAGCGCGGCCATCATCAGGCTCTTCGCTTCAGCCGGTGTGCCACGGTAACGTTTGACCAACTCCGCGAGCGCCTCCGCCCGCTCCTTCAAGTCCGCGTTCTTCAGCGCCAGGGCCTTCTCCGAAAGAAGCATGTCCGCCTCGAGGCGCAGTTTCGCATACTCGTCGGGGGCCTGGGCCAGTTTGCCGCACGTGTCGAAGAGGGCATTGCGATTCCGGTCGGTGTTTTCCATACCCAACAATCGCTTCTGGCTCTGGAGCACGATCCCCAGCAGGCGATATCGGTTGGGAGCGCCCGGGTACTTGTCGAGAAGTGCGCTCCCCTTGCGGGCAATGCTCTTGAAGGCTCTCCGCCTTCTGGCCGAGGATATCCCATCCGCTCTTTGCTGGTTCAGCTCCGCCACTAAGGAGGCGATCTCGCTTTCGGGTATGCGGGGGCCAGCGCCTGGTTCAGGCGTCCCCTGCGGCTGGGCCACGCACACGTGAACGGATATCACCAGAACGGCCAAGCATGCAAACCGAACATTGCACATCATCGGTTCCTCTTCCTACTGCTGAGCAAGCCTGAACTTCTTCAACTTCTCATGGAACAACCCGTAACGCGTCCTGGAATGCGGCACGGTCGGGACGGCTGCGCTCTTTCGTTCCGCTTGTGCCTCTTTCTTTCGGCCGAGTTGCTCAAGGATCGTCGCCCGGATCAGCCGCATCTCCGCCGTGGTGTCACAAGGGGCCTTTCCGTGGGAATACACCTTCAGGTGCGCGTCGATGGCCGCGTCGATACCAGCCAGGGCCGCTTCCCAATTCTTCAGCCCCATGTAGGCCAGAGCCCGGCCGTGAAGCCGGGGAGCGGTCCAACCATCGGGACTGGGCCTCTTAGGTGGCCGGAACGGTCCCGAAAAAAGCCGCACGGCTTCGGGAAACTCCCCCTGCTTCAACGCCCTGAGAGAGCCCTCCATTTCGTACACATTGATGTTGGCCTTCATGGCGCGGTCGATCACATGCCTTAATTCGCCGACGCCTTCACTCTTGAGTTGCGGATGCACGAGTCCCGAGATCGTCCACGCGATTGTCCCGTCGCCGCGGAGGAGGACGATGTTGGGCACGCGATCCGCCCAGAGAATCCCCAGGCGCCGCACCAGTGGATTCTTAAGGCCGTCAGGAACCATGGCCACCTGACATGACCACTTGCACTTCTTCATCAGCGTCTTAACGCGGGCTGCATCGTCGCACAGAAGGGCCGCGATAACCTTGATCTTCTTATGGATATGCTGGTCGGCCAACTGGAATGCATGTTGCATTACACCAGGGATCTCAATTCTTCTGCCTCTGGAGTCTTCGGTGATGGTCCCATTGATAGCGGCCGGAAAGTCCGCACCCGGATCAGCAGGCGGCTCGACGAACATGAGCAGCGTTAGTTTGCCATCTGTAGCCTGCGGCAGACTCAGTGTGCCGCCAGCGAGGGTCTTCAGTTCCGCCTTCAACAGTCGGTTCGCATCCGCAGCCGCATCCAGCGCAGCGGCATTGCGCCGCAAAGCTCCGCGCATAACTCTGCGTGCCCAACTTGGGGGGTGGTAATAGTTGGCCTTGAACAGGCGGAATGTGTGGTTCTGATCGCGAAGAAACGACACCACCGGCCAGATCGTCGGACTGCCCGTGTGTGCTTCCAGCAGTATCTTTCGGTAGCGGTTGTGCAGCTTGCGCGCGTTGGCGTCCATCGCCAGGATAGCGGCTGCCGCGTACGCCGAGGCCGGAGCATCGGTGGCTCCGGTCGCCTTGATCAAAGCGGACAGCACGGACTCCGGATCGGAATCTCCACGGCGAAGCGCTTCTTTGGCGAGGCAGAACCGCGGGACGACGTCGGCTCCCCGAGGCAGTGTCGCGGTCAGCGCGATGCGTGCCTCCTTAACGGCGTCTTCAAGATGTTTCGGCTCGGTGGCCAGGTTCCACATGCCTAGCAGAGCGATAATCCGTCGGTTACGCAGGATCCAGAGATCCGGCGCTTTGGGGTACCGCGCGATGGCGTCACGACAGAGCTTTTCCGCTTTCGTGTGATTGGCCAGTGCCTGCTCTTGCGATTGCCGGTAACGCGTTGGCGCGGTGGTGAAGCAGGCCTGGATCGCGTCGAGCGTTTCGGCGGGAACCGACGCCGGGGTGCGGCTCGGTCTGTTTCCCACGTCCGTGTCGGTCACCAGAAACTCGCCGATGAAAAGCGACTGCAACTGCGCCAGATAGCGCACGTCATCAAGGTGTTGTTCCAGAGGCGTCTCCTTGGCGATAGCGATACTGGAATTCGAAAGCACGAGGACGTGCCCGTGTGCATTGACCCGCAGGCCAAGGGGATCCCGTGTCACGTACGTGCGATAGGTCTGGCTCTGTCTTCCCCCGGGCAGATGCAGGGCTGTCCAGTTCAGCCCCCGCGCGCGCAGTGTCTTGGCTCCTGCGTCGGGCAGTTGGTCCAAGTTGAAACTGTAGATTTTAAGCCGGCCCGGACAGCGGGATTGCAGTTCCTTGATGGCAGCCAGGTGCGCTTCGAAGTCCGGCGTTTCTCTGGACCAGAAAACCATCAGGCAGGTGTGGCCCATCGCGTCAATCGGAAAGGAAAGCGAGACGCCGTCGGCACGTTTGAAAGTGCCTTTGAACAGCATGTCAAAATGAGCGAACAGGAAATTCTTGCGACGCCATGCAATGACGACAGGATCACCTGCAAAGCGTTCGGCCATCGTGTCGAGGATTTCGTTCTGCAGGTCGAACGCTTCCAGCTTCGGGGCGATCAGCGCGGCCATCATCAGACTCTTCGCTTCGGCCGGTGTGCCGCGGTAGCGCTCGACGAGCGTCGCAAGCGCCTTCGCACGCTCCTGCAGTGTAGCGCCCTTCGCCGCGAGGTCTCTCTCCGAAAGCAGTAGATCCGCCTCCAGGCGGATGTCGGCGTACTCATCGGGGGCTTGGGCCAGCCTGGTGCAGATGTCGAACAGCGTGGCGCGATCCCGGGCGGATGCCTCCAGTGTCAGCAGAAGCTTCTGGGTCTTGAGCATGGCACCCAACACCCGATAGCGATTGGGCGCGGCGGGAAATTTACCGAGCAGACCTTCCGCCCGGCGAACGAAACTCTTGCACGCTCTGCGTTGCCTGACCGATGAGGCCCTCTTGTCTCGCTTGGGAAGCGCCGCCTCAAGTGCCGCGATCTTGCTTTCGGGTATGCCGGCGGGCGCGGCGGCAGGCGCCGGCGTTCCCTTCGGCTGGGCCGAACAGACGTGAACCGACGCCAGCAAGACGGCCAGGCATGCAACACGGAGGCGGTATTCCCTCAGGTGTCTTGCCATCGTGTCATTCTCTCAACGGCCCGACTACCTCTGGTAGATCGGTATGTATCGGTGCGGGGTCGCCAGGATGATGATGGCCATGGGGGTTGCATAGCCAGCCCCCCCCTGTTTGCCTTTGCTCCAGGAGCCATTGGCTTGCTGTTTGCTGATCAGGGCATCTCGAATTCGGGGATACCACTTGGCGTATTGCTCATCGCTCGCCTGCACCATCGCCTGAATGGCATAGTAATGCGCGTAATAGTAGTAACGGGCGCCGGCGAAGATTCCCGGCGCCTGCTTCCCGAGCCAACGCAGCGCGGCTGCTACCATTTCGGCGTCCCGCTGCCCCGCGAGCTGCGCGGCGTACGCCCCGCCGGCGGTGCAGGCAATCGTCGGGGCTTGATTCCCATGGGACGGGTAGGTAAAACCACCGCTCTCGGCATTCCACGCGCCTTCAAGATACTTGACGACTCGCTTGATGGTCTCGCTGGGAACCATGACGCCCGCCTGGCGCGCCGACGCCAGCGCGACGAACACCATGACGGTAACGGACGTATCCTGGCCGGCGTCCATCTGCGGCTGATACCGCCAGCCGCCGCCGACATTCTGCGAACGCACAATCACGTCTACCGCCGCCTCGAGCGCCTTCCGGATGGCATCGTCATCCTTTGCGTTCCGGGTCATACCCCACATCTCGGACAGGGCGAGCGTGGCAAGCCCATGCTCGTACATCACCGAGCCCAAGTACCCGTCGGTCCCCTCCTTCGCTTTCCGCAGAAGAAAGTCCTTGGCGCGATCCAGCTTGTCACCGTAAGGACCAGAACCGGGGAAATGAGCCTTGGCCATGAACGCCATCAGACCCAAAGAGGTGATGGCAACGGCCCTCGTGCCTTTCCCGTCACTGTCCCAGGAACCGTCCTTGTTCTGGGTCGATAGTAGGTACTTGAGGCCCTTGTCAATGGCTTGGGAGGCCTTTGCGGTCAACTCCGGCGCGCCGTCGGCTTCTTCCCGGGGTTTGGGATCGGGCGTCCGCTCGGCGGCCACCGGCGCGTCCGTTCCCGACCCGGTCTTCTTTCCGGCAGGGCTCTGCGCGGCGGCCGAATGTGTCCAGAGACTCACGATCATCAGCACTATTCCAACGCACTTCCTGTGACTGCACGTCTTCACTTGGCCAACCTTTCGTAGTACTCCTTGAGGATTGCCGGTACTCCAGCGGCAGTTCCCCGGCAAAGTTCTCGTTCAGGGCGGCCCGATCGCGGCGTCCCGGCACTTCCCATTCCAGCTACCTCTGGTAGATCGGTATGTACCGATGCGGCGTCGCCAGAATGATGATGGCCATGGGGGTCGCATAGCCAGCCCCGCCCTGCCTGCCCTTGGTCCAGGAGCCATTGACCTGCTGCCTGCGAATCAGGGCGTCTCGAATACGGGGATACCACTTGGCGTATCGATCATCACCCGCCTGCACCATAGCCTGTATGGCATAATAGTGGGTGTAATAGTAGTACCCGCACCCACCATCGATTATGCCCGGAGACTGCTTCTGGAGATAACGAAGCGCCGACGAGACCATTTCGGATTCCCGCTGGCCGGCAAGCTGTGCGGCGTAGGCGCCACCGGCGGAGCATGCAATCGTCGGGTGTGTTTTAGTCCTGGGCGTGTAGGTGAAACCGCCGCCCTCGGCTTGCGCTCCTTCAAGATAAGCAACGAATTTCTTTATGGTCACATCAGGAACCATGACGCCCGCCTGGCGCGCCGAGGCCAGCGCGACGAAGACCATCACGGTAACCGACGTATCCTGGCCGGCGTTCATTTGCGGCTGGTAACGCCAGCCGCCGCCGACATTCTGCGAACGCACAATCACCTCGACCGCCGCTTCCAGCGCCTTCTGGATGGCGTCGTCATCGGTTCGGTCTCTGGTCATCCCCCACATCTCGGACAGCGCAAGCGTGGCCAGCCCGTGCTCATACATCACGGTGCCCAGATACCCGTCGGGCGCCTCCTTCGCCTTCCGCAGAAGAAAGCCCTTGGCGCGGTCCAACTGCTTGGCGTAAGGCCCGGAGCCGGGGAATTGCGCCTTGGCCATGAACGCCATCAAGGACAACGATGTGATGGCAACGGCCCTCGTGCCTTTCCCGTCGCTGTCCCAGGAACCGTCCCGGTTCTGGCTGGAAAGCAGGAACTTGAGCCCCTTGTCGATGGCCTGGGAGGCCTTTGCGGTCAGTTCCGGCGCGCCGTCGCCGGTCTGCTGTGGCTTGGAACTTCCTGCCTGTTCACCGGCCTTCGGTGCATCCGTACCGGTTCCGCCCTTCTTCCCGGCGGCGTCCTGCGCGGCGGCCGATGACGCACAGACACAAGCCACCAGCAGCACGATTCCGGCGTACGTTCGGTGACGGTGCGTCTTCACTTGGTCAACCTTTCGTAATAGTCCTTGAGGATTGCCCGGTATTCCAGCGGGAGTTCCCTGGCGAAGTTCTCGTTCAGGGCGGCCCGATCGCGGCGTCCCAGCACTTCCCATTCCACGCGTCCGTCCTTCGGCCTGCGCCCGACGACCGCACCCGGCATGAAGATGGTCATCGCATCCTCTAGGGGTACCGCGTCATCTGAAGGCACGGGGTCCTGCGGGGGGGCCGGAGGCGGCACCTCGACGTACTTGAGCGTATACTCGAGAATGAAGTATCGCAGGAGATCGCCTGCCTCATGTTGACTGGAGACCGCCTCGGCGCGAGAGGCGGCTTCGAGCTTCGCAGCAGCTTCCGCCATGTGTCGTTTCGCCGAAACAAGGTGCGAATGCGACTGTGAAGCCTGGATGGCCGCCGCGCATTGCTTTTCGAGTTCGCGTTGCTCCTTCGCGAAGCCCGCCATTTGCTCGGCCGTGGCGGTTTGCGTCGTCCTGTACAGATCTTTCTGTTGAGCCGCCAGAGCCAGCACGTCCAGGATCAGCTTGACCTCGGGCGTAGGCTCCGCGTTGGAGGGGGCAAAGGATGATGGAGGGGCGATGAGGTAAGCCAGGTTCTTCATCAACGTCCGAAGGTCGGCCGCATCGGTAGTGAGCGCCTTCGCCGCCTGATCTAACTGGGGTTGGGCCGCGGAGTTATCGCCGGCTTCCAGTCGACCGATGGCTTCGGTCATCTGGCGCGCGGTCCCGACGAACCGTTGCTGTCCCGTCAGTTTCCGCAGCTCAGCGCCAAATGTCTTGGCTTTCTTCTTCAAATCGCCGGCAGCGTCGGCGTCGGGCTTGGCCGCCATTTTCTCGCGTAGTTGCCGCAGCCCCGTCCGTATCGCGGCGCTTTCGGGCACGACTTCATGCAGGAACTCGGTCACTTCGAGGACATAGCGATGCTCCGGTGTGACGGCGTCAATCTGCTCCCGAAGCTCACGCAGCGTATCGGCGACATAGGACTGCGCGTCTATCGCTTCGTCGACGTCCTTGGCCTCCAGGGCAACCGCGGCGGAGTCCATGTCGGTCTTGGCGAAGAGCATCACCGAGCCGGACTCAATCCTGTGGGCCAGCACATCCAGGGAATTCAGCACGGCATCCACCGCATGGACCAGGTTCTTCTGAGGAATGACCAGGCCCGACAGGTCAGCCGGCTTGGCCTTTCGGGTCGCCGCCATCATATCGCGCTGCTCGGCTTCGATGTCCGCCAGTTGCGGGCTCGGCGCCAGGGCGTCCCGGGCATCCCCTAACACCCCGGCAAATGCAGAGTGGGTCGCTGTTTGCTCCGCGATCAGGCGGCCGGCCTCTTCCAGCACACCGAGAGCCGACTCCTGGTGAGGAACCGCATGGCCAGGCTGATTATCCTTGAGCAAAGCGACGGCCTTGGTCATGGCGGCCACGACCCGGGCGAGGCAGTCCAGAAGCGGCAGATCGTCTTGACCGGGCGCTGCCTGGGCTTTGTTCCACAGAACGATGCTCATCCGGAACTTCTCAGCGTCATCGGCCAGCGCCTGTCCCAGCTTGGCCAGGTAAGCCGAATCAGCACGGTCGTCGGCGGCGTCTTCGGTCTTCTCGAGCAGGCCGAGCAGTCGCTCTTCAAGCATGTCGACCTTCATCGCCTGTTTCTCGCCGCTCATAGCAAGGGCGTCAATTCGCTCCCGCTGCGTCAGCGCTTCGATGCGTACGCGCACGATCTCCGCCAGCGCCTCGAAGGATGTCTCCGCCTGCGCCTGCTGGCTTGCGGCCGCGCCCTGATCCCCCGCTTCAATGTGGGCGGCGGCTTTCTTCAAGGCGCCTTCGGCGGCGGCCAGCAGATCATGGACTGGCGGCGCCGAGGGTGGGACAGTATCGAAAAGCCGCGGGCGAGGCGCAGGAACCGACGGCATCAGCAGCAACTGGAGATTCCGCTGGAGCGCGGCCTGGGCCCGCCCGAACTCGGATCGGCGATTGTCGAATTCCTCGGCGGTCAGAGCGGCGATCTCGACACGAAGCGCCTGCTGGCCGGTTGCCTGCGAAATGAACAGGTCGCGGGCGTTGCACAGCGCCTCGTGTTCCGATCCTACCCGCAGCCGGAACTCCGCATGGAGCAACGCCTGAATCGCCTCCGCCTGCAGGCGTGCCGCGTCGGCGGCCCCGCCGTTGCGAATCAAGGCGACGGCTTCGCGCATCTTGGCGTCGACTCCGGCGCTGAGCAATTGCTTCACGAGGCGCGACAGGTTGAACGCCACCAGCGCGTCGGTGATGGTGCTCTCTTTCTCCCGGGGCGTCGCGGCAGCCAGGCGGCTCAGCCATTGCGCGAGCCGCTTCTGGTCCTTCGACAAACCCTCGGTCCCATCGCTCGCCGCCTCTGGCGGCATGATGGTTTCCAGCCGCAAGGACGCTTGGGTCTGTGCGGTCGCGTGCAGTTCGCGCGCCATGACTTCCGCGGCGTCTCTGTACCCAAGTTGCAGCACCAGGCATCCGAGTTCGCGTGCGGCTGTGTTGACCTTATGCACCGCGGGCCCCGGATCAGCAGCGCGGGCGGACGCTCCGTTCCCGGAGGCCGCGGCAAGCGCCCTGAAACTGGACGCGGCGCCGCCGACATGCTCGTCCGCGATAGTCTGTATATCCGAGCACAGCCGAAACAGCATTGCGGTGTGCGTTTCGTCTGGGATGTTGTTCGCGGCCAGGTCTTCGATCAAATCACGCATCCGCCCAATCAGCACGCCCAGGCGTTCCCGCATCAGGTCCTGGCGGACCGCCTCGAGCTGGCACGTCTGGATGAAGACCGCATCGGACGGATCGAGGCGCCTGACGATGTCATGCACCGCACGCTGCTGCCGGTAGATGGCCCGAAGCCGCAAGAGCAGACGGCGCTTCTGCTTGGCGATGTGCTCAAGGTAGTCCTCCCTCGACAGGAACGTCACGCGTCGCGCCTCGGAGCGTGCGAGATGCGGCCCATTCGGATACCCGTCGGTCAGCTCAACGGCGAACGAGACGGTGTCGCCGACAGCGAGGTCGGTCAGCACAGAGCGATAATCCCAGTCGATCCGTTGCTCGCCCCCGTCGCGAAGGACCGGGGTGGGAAAGGGCTTCTTCACTTCCTCGGTCTTGTTGACGCGATAGGCGACCACCGATGTATCGATACCGTGGTCGTCTCTGCCGCGGAAGGCCAGATCGAGTTTGCGTCCCAGGGTCGCATAGAGGTTGCGCTTCGGCGATGTGATCTCAACATGGGGCCGCTGGTCCGGCATCACCTGCAGGTGGTGACGGGGACTGGTGAAGGAGAAGCCGTGCTCCTTCTCCACCCAGGAGAATTTGTACCCTCGCGATGACGAGGCGTGATGGCTGACGCTGACATGCCGGCCATCCGAACTAATCACAACCGGAATCGGTGGGCCGTCCCCAATATGGAAGAAGCCCTTCCTGACCGGGCGATCGAGAGTGATATGCCATTCGATATCCGTATCTTCGGGCACCGTGATCGTCAGAGCTTCGACCGTCTCGGGCTTCTTGTCTGTGCCCTCGGGGTATGTGTACTCGGGGTAGTAGAGGACTGTCCGTACCTTTGTGACGCGGGGCGCAGAGATGACCTCCACGGTGTGCCAGGGGCTCTTGGCATCCCCCGCGCTGATGCGATACTCGAATCCGCGGAAGACCGAGTCGATGGCGTACTCACAACCGTCATCGGTTATGGCCAGTTCATGCACCCGCGACTTGCCCGTGCCGGTCCGCAGGGCGAGCTTTGCCTCGCTTGGAATGACACCTGACACACGTGCGTGGATCCGAAGACTGCCACCTTCCTTCACAATCATATCGCCATTCGTCAGGTCGAGTTGGGTACGCGTGGGGTAACTGACCGCCAGCCAGGGGGCAAAGATGCGGGCCACGCCGGCGGCCAGGAAGGGCCCATTTACAAAGGCGAAGACACCGATGATCAGCGCCAGGATGATCGCGGCCGCCGCCGGGAGGCGGAGCCCATGGTAACCAACGGTCTCCTCCGGCCGTAATGGCACAACGGCTTCCTCGGCTCGGCGGCAGGTCATGTCGCGCAGGGATGCAGATGTTCCGGGGCACAGCTCGGCTCCCCGGAGCTGGACAGCGGTAACCAGCAGGCTCTCCAGGCCGCCAAGATGCTCCTCAATCCGCAGCGCCGTGTGCGTGGCGTTGAAAGCGCCGGCATGCCGCCACCCACAGCGCCAGGCCCTGTATACCGAAACGGCCAATAGCGTTACGAGGATCACGACGCGCCCCGGCGCCGGCAGGTCTATCAGCCAGTCAATCGTCATACCGGCAAGAAACAGCGGTATTGCCCACCGACAGAACGCCAGCATGCCCGCGGTAGCGTGTAGCTTCTGCCCGCGACGCCACACGGCCCTTACGTACGAAGAGAGGTTCTCTTGTTGGCCATTGTCCATCACGGCAGGTCGTACCTCCTTCGCACAATCCATTCACAACCCATCAAGACGACAAGCAGGACAGCCACCACCCCGTTGTCCCACAAGGGCAGTTCCGCACGGACGGTGGTCGTGTGTGGTTCGCGGTTGAGCAAAGACGGCAGTTCTTGAAACTGCAGGATGCTGAGGCACTTCCCTCCGGAGAGATCCGCAATCCTCCGCAACCGTTCGATCTGCATGTCCGTGTTGGCCATTTCCGGTTTGATGTCAGCCACCTGGAACTCGGTCGTATTGGAGAGCGAACGGTCAGCAGCGTTCGCCTCCATCCGGTAGCGGCCCGGGCGTGGCGGCGAGAAGTAGCCTTCGTAAAGTCCGGGATTCTCCACGTCGGGCCGGAGGGTGACGCGTTGGGGTTCGGCGCCCGAGTCGTCCATCGCACTGACGGTGACATCAAAACCGGACTGGGCTATCGGCTCAAAACGATCGTCGAGCACATGGGCGTAGAGCAGTGCCTGGTTACCGATCGGGTAGGTGGCCCGGTCCGTTTCCAGGCGGATTCTCTTATGCTCACCCATAAGCCGCGACAACGTCAGGAACTGGATACACTGTGACCAGACTCGCCAGTGATACTTGTCACCCGTCTTGAAGCGAAGCAGCCACAGCCGGTCTGTCCCCATGAGCATGCACTTGCCGGTCCCGTATCGCTGCCAGGCAACCAGCGGGTAACGATCGCTGGAGCTGGAGTCGGACAGTTCGGCAAGCACCGTCGCGCCCGGCCTCGGCTCAAGAAGCGGCGGAACCCGGTCGAGAGGCGCCACGCGACTCCACACGCTGTCGTTCATCTCCGGGTCCATCTCCAGCGTCATAACCAGGCTGCTCCTGCCCTCGGCCGTCAGCACGGGATACACGCTGTCATCCACATCCCGCCATGGTGCATCGTCGAACCGGACAGGAAGCATGCGCTCCACCGGTGTTCCGGCATAGCTGGTGGGCGCGAACCGCGAGCCGCACAACATCAGCAACGATCCGCCGCGTTCCTTGACCAGCTCCTCCAGCCGCAGAAACGCCTCCGCGGAAAAGAAGGCGGCATCCACATCGCCCAGGATAACCAGGTCATACTTGAAAGCTTCTTCACGCGTCTCGGGAAAGCGTGCGATGTACTCGGATGAATTCCGGGCCATCTCCGGCCGGGCGCGGGTCGCGATGAAGGTGGCGTTGATGCGTCGGTCGCGCTTCAACATCGCGCGAAGGTAGCGGTACTCCCATCGCGCACTGCCTTCGATGCAGAGCACGTTGATCTTCTCGTTCACGACCCGGACGCTGCGCTTGACCCGGTTGTTCTCCGCCGTCGCCTCGTCGGCAAAGGCCGCTATGGCTATCTCGACCTGCGCCACGCCCTTCTCATGCACGTCGACATTGAAAAAGATGTCCTCGAACTGCAGCCCCCCCTCGAGGGAGATGCTTCGCCGGGCCACTTGTCCGCCATTGAGGCGCACCGTCAAGTCGGCCGTCCGCTTCTCATAGCCCTTGGATCGGATCTGCACGCGGATCGGAACCTTGTCGCCCGAGAAAGCGACTTCCTGCATGATGATATTGCGGATGGAGATGTCGTCGGGGTCGGCAATGCCCATCGGCACCGTGTAGACAGGAATGCCGCGTGTGCCCAGGTCATGGATCGCGGCTTCGGCCCCCCGCGAAGAGGTGTCAAGCCCATCGGACAGCAGCACAATCCCCGCCAGCGGCGCACCGCGGTCGGCGTTGGCCACCGCCTCAAGTGACTCCGCTATGAATGTTCCCGTCTCGTCGGCCTTCAAGGCAGCCAGGGCATCGGTCCCTCCACTCTCGCCGTCACCGAGCATGTGAAGCTTCTTGCCGAACGCATAATAGCTGACGTCAAGATCGTCGCCGATCGACTCGAACATCGCCCGGGCCGACCGGGACACCAGGGCCCTGGCCAGGTCAAGCCGCGAGGCGGCGGCAATGGCCCGATGCTGCTTCGCATCGAGCGCATTAAAGGCCCTGTTTACATCGGTGGTCTCCGAAAACGGAAGGATGTCAAGCGCGGCGGCCGCCTCGACAATATCCTCGGCCCGTATGCGCTGGTCTGTTACGGACATGCTTTCGGATACGTCGATCAGCACCAGCAAACGACGTGGATGGGTGCGGGTTCGGCTGACGGCCGCTGTCGGCTCAAACAGGGCTGCGAGGATCGCGCACAGAACGATCAGCCTTGAAACGGCCAGCACGATGCGAACCCACGCCGGCAGCCCTCGCCGGCGCCGGTAGAGGTACACGGTTAAGGCCACGACGGCGGTAAATGCCGCCAGCATGACGGCGACCGGTATCGGACGCGCCCACATGAGTTGCTCGACCTGAACGATATCCGAAAACCAACTGATCATCTAAACGTCCTCCGTGTGCGCCAACGTCGGCGCAGGTGCGTTTGCGGGAGACTGGCTCTTGAGCAGGCGATCCGCAAACAGGCCCTCGATGACAAGGAACATCAGGCCTGCAATCATGAAGAATGGCCAGAACGACCGTCCCGTGCGCGTCTGTTCGATGACGCTGAGCAGATCCGTGTCGGAACTCGCTACCATGATGCCGGTTCCCTCAAAGCTGCTCACCGCCTCGGCCGCAGACAGGCATTTTACACTCGACTCGGTGGTATCGACGTTGACCGCAACCGGCATGCTGGGCGCCTGTACACTCACCCGGGCCATGTAGAAGCCGGCTTCACGGGCGTGCTCGAGTAGGGCCACGTACTGGTTGCGATGTTCGCGGACGGGGACGGTGATTGTTTCGCCCGATGGGGTATCGAATAGGGCATCGCTGGCATCCGGCTGATCCACATAAGACAACGACAGCGAATCGCCAACCATCCGCGACTTCTCGAACTCACGGGCGGTCAGATAGGTCACCATCTGTTGGAGAACCATGGGGAAAACGGGCGTAACCGCCATGTTGTTCCATTCGGGCCCCGCGGAGGTGGTGAACATGAACACGTGTCCGCGACCGATGGAATGCTCAAGCAGTACGGGCGAAGCACTGCCGGCAAGCGACAACACCGTGAAGCTGGTGGCGGAGGGCTTCACCTGCAACAGTTTCAGAAAACGTGCTTCACTGAGCAGATCCTCCCGCAGGGACAGCAGAGGCCGGCACACGGGATGATCGGGCATCGTCGGGTCCAACGCTCCTCCCACACCCATTGCATCGCTCGTCTTGACGGTTTGCTCGATCACGGCAGGGAGCAGCGGGGTTCCCTGAAGCGCCGACCGCTGGTTCCACACCGCGGCTTTCGTGTCTTCGCCGGGGAACCAGATCAGGCCATTGCCCCTGCGGACATATTCGTCGAAACGGCGCGCCTGCTCGGCCGTGATGTCGGGGACATCTGCAAGAATCACGACATCATATCTGTTCAGGTCTTGCTTGGGGAGATCGCCCCATGGCACCGGCCACACAGTGAACTCCTCTCCGCCAGCGCCGTTGCCGCGTGCGTCCAGAGCGGCAGCGATGAGTACGCCAGACTTACCGGCGCTGTCCGACGATCCCTCAACACGCAACACCGATACCCGGTCCCGGATAATGGCTACGGCCCCGCGCGAGTCATCTACTGGCAGCGCATCTGGCTCAAGCCTGGCGGTGATACGGACAGGTCCTGGGTTTTGGAACGGGACAAACAGCGAGACCGTCTCCGAGGCCCCAGCCGCGATCGTGGGAATGGTCTTGGTGTCCACGTTGATGTTGTTGACCATGCCTTGGACCCTGACATTGGCAACGGGAGCCGCTCCGCAGTTACGCACCGTTGCACGATACCGTGCAATCGTGCCTTTGCGAAGCACGCCGGACACAAGATCCAGACTCGTTATCGCCAGGTTGTCCGGGCCGCCGGGCACCGGAACAATGCATGTGCGGGCCGTCCGGCCAAGATCTTCAAATGCGTCGCGCAACCATGCGGAGCGATTCTTCCAGTCCTGCTCCTGCATGTCGGTGACAATATAGATTTCCTTCTGCGGCGCCTCCATATCCTCGGCCAACGCCTTCAGACGCCGCGGGACACTGTCCAGGTCCAAGGTTCCGGGCGTTGCCTGCTGGGCGCGAAGGATCGCCTCGAAGCGTTCGGGATCGAACGCCATATTCCGCACGACGACCTTGTGCTCGTCTCCAAGAAGAATCAGCGACACCGGGTCTCCGGGGTGAATGCTCTCGGCGATCGTCTCGATCTTCTCAACCGCCCGCTCGAACCGCGTGGCGGCCCCGTCGCTGTGCTGCATGCTGAACGATGCATCCAGTGCGATGATGACACCCGCGCGGCGTTCGCCGACCCGAGAGGCGACGCCTTCGGCTTTCTCCATTGCCGGCTTCGCGAAGGCCAATGCAAGCAGCAGGACTGCCAGACAGCGAAGCAGCAGCAGCAGTATATCCCGCAGGCGAATCTGTCTCGAGCGGACACGCACGGTCCGGTTCAAAAACTGCATCGCCGCCCAGTCCGTCCGCTTGACCTGGTAGCGGTTCAGCAGGTGGGCGAGAACTGGCAGCGCAACGCCCAGCCCCGCCAGCAGCAGCCATGGGTTCATGAATGTCATACACGTGCTCCGGCGGAGGGTCCGTTCAGTGTCGATTGGCGCCTGAAGAAGAACTCGCTCAGCACCGCGTCAAGCGGGCGGGAGGTATCGACGGTCGTGTAGTCGACGTGACTTCCCACGCAGCCGTGGCGAAGTGCATCCAGGTAGGCATTGAAGGAGGCCAGGTAGTCTTCGCGGATCCGTTCGGGCTGCGTGGTCAGCGGCAGCTCCTCTTCGAGCCCCTCAAATCGCCATGTGCCCTTGAACGGGAATTCCAGTTCGTAGGGGTCCAGCGTGTGGAAGACGACGACGTTATGGCCGTCGAACCGGAGATGGTCGAGGCCGGCCAGGATGTCGTCCACATCCGAAAAGAGATCCGAAATCAGGATCACGAACGAGCGACGCTTCATCAACAGCGCGATGTCGTGCAGCTGCTTTGCGATGCTGGTTCTCGGCGTCGGCTTGATGTCCCGCAGGTGCCGGTCGATCTCGAGAATGATCCCCATCGCCGAGCGAGGCGGCAAATAGGCACGCACCTCCGAGTCGAAGACCGATAGGCCCACCGAATCACGCTGCTTGAGCACCATGTAGGCCAGGGCCGCCGCGAGGAACTTGGCGTACTCCAGCTTGCTGACCTTGCCGGAGGCGTAGTTCATCGACGCGCTGGCATCGATCAGGATGTGGCAGTCGAAGTTGGT
>SDBU01002828.1_pt1 | contig 22569 bp, 19 predicted proteins | sample 2277071 | NCBI WGS metagenome assembly SDBU01 (sample SAMN10397929, study PRJNA504765) | marine sediment metagenome | isolation source: marine sediment core GS08_GC12, 126 cmbsf | place: Arctic Ocean: Gakkel Ridge, Loki's castle | collected 2008 | reverse complement strand
CAATCAGACGGCTCATGGACCGTGGTTATGGGTTTATCAAGACAGAGCAGGAAGAAGACCTCTTCTTCCATCGCAACGATATTGAGGGAGTGGAATTTACTAGCCTTAGCGAAGGGCAGGAAGTGGAGTTTGAGAAGGGCCAGGGACGTGATGGTCGTCCGAAAGCAGTTAAGGTAAGGCTTGCTCAGCCTAAAAGCGAATAGTATTAAGACCAGCTAAGCAGATTTGAAGACGCTTGGGGGTACTCTTATGACCCAGCCAATACCTCCTCCCTCTCGATTGTAGCAACTATAAGTATTTTAGCCTACGGTGGTTAACTTAGGCTGTGCACAATTGACAATGACCACTCATCTGCTTAAAGTATCTATCAAATGGGTTCGGCTAGTGAACTTCTGCCACTTTATAAGAGGGCTTTGAATAGATTGAGAGGTATATGATCTTGGAGAAGACGGAGCTACTCAACGTTATCTGTCCTGCTTGCGGTCAGCAAGTTGAAGCTGTAGCATGGGACGGTCGGATTAAAGGATACTGCGCCATTGCCAAGAAGTATGTGGACTTTTCAATTGAAACAAAGCCAGAAAGAAAGAGCTATCGGCAAGACCCAGAGTATCGAGCCAAGCTGAGTGCTGCTACCAAGAAAATGTGGCAAGACCCCGAGTATCGGGCTAAGCAGAAAGCTGCTCTTAAAAGCAAAGTTGCTGGGACAAATCTTTCCTAATAAAGCTAAATATTCCGAAAAGAATGTATCCAGCCCTACTGTTAATTATAGAAGAGCATATTTATTTAAAAATCTGTTTACCTCTTCTAAAAACCACTTTGTGGTACCACCATTTTTACTACCACCTACAATGAGAGACTCCCGGCTTTCTCCCCTGGTTGTATAGCCTATTTCTCAGCTCCCGCATATTAATCAAACCTTGAATATCACCTTACCTGGTTACCATTTAAAGGAGGCTAATATCTGTATATGTACGGTTAAGTTCATATAATCTGCGCTTACTTTCATCAGGAATTATAATACTGCATATATGGCATGACAATATATTTATAGGCTTAATTTGTAGATTTGAAGCAGCTCTTACAGAAGAGCATAGCATAGACGAGAAGAATGCTTTCCGTTTTGACATATATGTGGTTGTTCTGGTAAAATGCACCATGGGTACAAATAATGGTTCAGTAGCTTCATTTCTGGAAGAAGTAATGCGAAGACGAAAACGGCTACCAAGCCAGATGGCTTCCGATATAGGTATCAGCCATACCACGGTTCTCCGCTGGCTTTCGGGGAAGGATAAACCAAGCACAAAATCATGCCGTAGGCTGGCCGAATACAGTGGCGTATCTTTACAGAAAGTCCTTGCCATCACCGGTCATATACCAAGCATACAAGAGGGGAAACCCTATGAGTGGCCCGAGTTTCGAGACTATGCCCGCTTAAAGTATCCCCATGAGCTTGATGAAGACCTGATTACCATGATTGAGGACTTAATTGAACGTCGCAGGCATAAAAGATACCAAAATAGTAAGGATTCCTAGCTGGGAATCCAAGCTCTGGTCCTATGTTGGTAGCAGTGACGGAGAGCATTGCCCACTGTATGATAACTGTACTTCAAGGCTTGAGGGTAATCTGTGCCCCTGCGACTATGTAGGCTACGCTGAAGAGTTATTAGCCACCAAGCAGTTTGACCCCGCTGATTATGATTTCATAGGCAATATCAAATTCGATATATTCTTTAAATTAATAGAGAAGCTGGCTAACAAGTATCTGAAAAGGGGAAATGTCAAACAACCACCGGTTCCAACCGAGCTTTTCTCACTGGCCGATGAGAATCACCCTATAGAGGTTCGGTTAGTCCCCCTTAGTTGTTGTAATGGGGCTACCTGGCACCTGAATAATTGCTGGGTAATACATCTCAATGCCAATGACCCATTTGTTACCAGGAGATTCACCCTGTTCCATGAAGCCTTCCATGTCATAACCCAATGCAAATGTTGTTACTCGTTTAAGAGAGGGCTAAATGATGGGCACTCCTTCTACGAATTTCTTGCTGAGCGTTTTGCCGCTTCCATATTGATGCCGCGAGAATGGGTTATGGAGAAATGGCTTGAGAGTAATGATTTGGATAGGATGGCAGAGATATTTGTTGTTCCCAAGCCGTTAATGTATATCGAACTTAAGCTGCTGAGATTAGTATAAGAATTAATTTTTTAATCTCTCTACTATCGCTGCTACCATAAAGGCGATCCTGACAAGTACCTGGTTGGATTCGATAACAAACCTCAGCCCTGTTCCTGCCACGAGATTAGAACTGATGTAATAGAACCGGTAATCTGGAATACAATTTGCCAGCTTGTTAAGGATCCGGACTTTCTTATCCAGGAGCTCCATCACCATAATGCCGACAATTCACAGACAAAGGAAATCCTGGAACGGGAACTACAACTTTGTCAGGCCAGGCTAAAGGCAATACCAGAGGAGCAGAGGCGGTTAGTAGAAGGCTATCGTAAGGGTCTTTATGCCGACTTTATGATGCGGGAGGATATGGGACTCATCCAGAAAGAGCAGGGCGAACTAGAGAGGCGGAAGGCAGGACTGGAAAGACAACTTGCCCAAAGGTTTATAACGAAAAATCAGGAGGCCAACATTAGAAGTATGGCAGAGAAGATCAGCATAGGGTTAGACAACCCCGACTTTAACGGCAAGCAAGAACTGTTAAGGCTTCTGGTAGAAATGGTACTCTATAATGGACAAGGTATTAAGATTCTAACCATCATCCCTCTGAGTGAGCAATTGCATCCAATTCACCGAAGGGGATAAAGGAGATGGGGTTGGTGAAAAATAAGATTTACCTTTATCTATTCCCACCCACCGCCCTTAAGGAAGGGAAATAAAGAGGCTAGGATTATAAATATATCTAAGATAGTCTGGGGGAAGGATGATTGAGATAAATATAGACCCGGTGGCTTTTACTATAGGCTCGATAGAAATCAGGTGGTACGGCATTATGATTGCCCTCGCCGTTACCGCCCTGGTGCTGTGGACGATGTGGCAGGTAAGGAAGGGAGCTAACCTCACTTACGAAACCGTTTTAACGGCGGTGCTGTTGGGCTTACCCGCCGGTGTAATATTTTCCCGATTGCTTCATGTTATTGACCGGTGGGACTATTATGTCCATAACCCGGGACAGATAATCGGCGGTGAGGGGCTCACTATCTACGGGGCGGTGCTTGGGGCGGCCCTGGCTACCTGGGTTTACAGCCGATTCAGCAGTTTCAGGTTCGCCTATGTCGCCGATTTGATAGCGCCGGGGATCGTGCTGGCTCAAGCTATAGGTCGCATAGGTTGCCTTATAAACGGATGTTGCTACGGGACGGCCACCTCTTTGCCCTGGGCTATAGCCTATACCCATCCCAACAGTCTGTCTTTCGGTGTCAGCGGCGTTCACCCTACCCAGGTATATGAAATCATATTTCTTATGCTACTGTTCGTGGTTCTGCTCTTACTGAAGGACAAGCTCAAGCCGGAGGGTTCGCTGTTCATCGTTTACCTGGGTGGCTACTCGCTGTGGCGCTTTGGCGTCGGTTTTATAAGGGAGGGCACGACCTTTCTATTTGGCCTGCACCAGGCTCAGGTGATAGGCATAATAGTGGCCGTTGTCGCTATAGTCCTACTGATTCGTCAGCGGGTGCGGTGGGTGGGGGCAGAAAACCGTGTCGGATGAAGGTATAATTTCCAGCAGGGCTTCTAATCTGTCTGTCAACTGCATAAACTGGCTGATTGTTATACGTATATGTCTATTGTTTTACCCGTCCTAATGTATTGACGATGACCCTAGCAGGGAGTATTATTTTACAAGAAGCAAGACGGCTGACAACGTCAAATAGCAAGAGTGTAAAGGGGGTCAATCAATGAAAAACAAGGTAGTTTTAGTTTTCTTAGCCATGGTATTGGCCATGTCCCTCGCGGCATTTGTGGCCTGCGATTTCTTACCAGCAGAGACAGTTACGGTAACAAAAACGACTACCCCCGCTCCAGTAAAGGATGAAACTGTTACCGCAATGGTTGAGGTTACGAAAACGGTAACTGTTACTGAATTTGTAACAGTAATGGTTGATCCATCTACAGCTACAGTAACGGTAACAGTAACAACAACGCCAGAGGAAGGGGATGTTATTGAAGTTGAGTTTCGGGATGTAGAATCCGAGCCCTCAGTGATACTTGAACTTAAGAAAGGGGGCAATGTAGTTCTGAAGGTTATGGAGACCCTTCTGGTTGAGCCAACTCTAATTTTTTATACGGCGATCTGGACACCCGACCTTGGCCAATACTATTGGTATGGGTATGCTGAGTGGAATAAAGAATGGCCTCAGTATACCTTTGGCTTTGCGGCGACCGCAGCGCCGGGCGTAGGGAATTACAACTCGTCTCTGAGTAACACTGAAGCGACTGTCATCGTCTCTCCAGATGGGGATAATATTGAGTGGAACGACAAGGAAGCCTATTTGGGATTAATGGAGAAACTTTGTGGAGCGATGGAGGAAATTGGCTCTTATGAAACTGTCATCCAGCTTCTAGATAGTGGGGTTCCTGGCTCTGCCTCCGAGCTTATAGCTGAGCAAGAGCGTCTTTTGGATAAGGTAAGCTCTTCAGATTACGATGAAGCTTTAGCCCAGATGGCGAAAACTCTGCCCTATCAAGGGACTGAAGTAAGCAATCCCGGAGACGTAACATATGAAGAATTAGGACCCGTGGTGTCGGCAATCGAGGCTAGCGTCATCGTAATAAGTACGGCTGCTGATTTAGCCTGCCCCAATCCTCTAGCTGGAGCCTGTTTTGCAACTGGTAACAAAGGTGGGTTTGCTATTGGCGGCTTTAATGCGGCATAAGTCCCTAATGGATAGAAATGCTAGTGGAAAGAACCGGTTTTTAGGTCAAAACCTGTCTTTTAGGCCACGGCGTTTGATGACTCTACCCCAGCTACCGCCCTTGGCTCTCATTTCCTTTATCCTGGGAATGTAACGAATAAACGGGATAAGCAGCATCAGCACAGAGAAGATTACATAGTCTCCCCGGTGGTATATCAGCCAGGCGATAAAGGGGAAACAGAGCAGGGCGATGCTGTAGCTGAGGGTCGGGAAGCGGATAATTAGCAATAAGAGGAAAAAGATAGACAAGCCGATGGGTATGCCCCATGGCATCAGATAGAGAAACACACCGATAAGGGGTGCCCCTCCCTTGCCGCCCCGGAATCTCAGCCATACCGGGAAGATGTGACCCAGTACCGCGGTGGCTCCGGCGATAAACTGGGCTATTGCGGGTACATCCAGCCACTGGGCAAGGGCAACAGCGGCTGCCCCCTTGCCTATATCAGCAAACAGGACCAGCAGACCGTAGGCTGTACCTACATTATAAAAAACATTCATAGCGCCCATGTTTCGGCTACCCACCTGGCGAATGTCGATACCCTTTCTCAGGCGGCCGATGATGTAAGCCGAGGGTATGGAGCCGAGTAAATAGGCGACTATTATGGCGATAGCGATAGCCAGCGCTTCGTTTGCCATATTCACTATCCTTTAAATAGCTTAATGCTTACCGGCTAGCAGGGGCAAAGTCCAGGATATTGAGTCGCAATCTTTCCTGCCCGCGCCACTGCTCCAGCTTTAGATTATAAACGATATCGATGCTGGAATGCACTTCATTTAAATAGCTACCCAGCCTGAAGGCGACGGCATCCCAGGTTACGCCGTTCTGTTTAAGCTTCAGTCTCAGGTGTTCCCTGTTGTTGCCCATCACCTGGCAATCGGCGACCTCTACACTGCGGCTGAGAAAGATTGGTAGCGGATTGCCCTGGCCGAAGGGGGCTAGCTCTTGAATCGTCTGGTAGGTAGCGCCCCCCAGCTGGTGCAACGTCGTCTGGGTATCAATATCGAGCTTGGGGCGGAGGTCTATACCATCCAGCTCTGTAGCCGCCATTTGCTGAAGTTGCTGTTCCAGGTGAGCCAGGTTCCTGGTCGGCAGAGTAAAACCGGCCGCCCGTGAGTGACCCCCGAAGTGGCTCAGCAGGTTACGGCAATGGTTTAAGGCCTGAATGATGTTGAATTCGGGGATACTACGACAGCTACCGGTGCTGTAGCTGTCGCTGGTATTAATGACTATCGACGGGCGGTAGAACTCGTCGGTGAGCCTGCCGGCTACCAGCCCGACGATGCCTGGAGGATAGTCATTACCACTGGCTATCAGTAAGGGCAGTATCCCCTTGGTTAGAATCTGCTCCCTGGCTTTAGCCAGGGCTTTGGCGGTCAGTCTTTGGCGCTCCGTGTTTTTTTCTTCTAATTCTATAGCTATGTCATGGGCTTCTTCCGGTGAGTTGGTTACCATCAGATTATAGCTGGACAGGGCGTGCTCCAGCCGGCCAGCGGCATTGAGGCGAGGTGCCAGAACCCAGGAAATGTCTTCCGTGGTGAGGCTATCCGTGCTTGTCCCGGCAAGCAGTACCATCTCCTTTATGCCGAGTCGGGGCTGGCTGCTCATCAGCTTGAGTCCCTGCTTTACCAGATAGCGGTTTTCCCCCAGCAATGGCATCATATCAGCCACGGTGCCCAGTGCCACCAGGTCAAGAAAGCCGTCGACCTGTTTCTCTTTGCCCATACTCTGGTATAGCGCTTGCAGGAGCTTGAAGGCAACGCCGACCCCGGCCAGCTCCGGGAAGGGATAGCTTGAGTCGGCTCTTTTGGGGTCGACGGTAGCTATAGCTTGTGGCAGTTCACCGAGAGGTGTGTGGTGGTCGGTGATGATTATATCCAGACCCTTCTTTTTTGCCTTCGCAGCCTGTGATATGCCGGTGATGCCACAATCTACGGTGATAACCAGGCTGATGCCCTGTTGCTGAAGGTTCTCCAGGGCGTTGGAGTTAAGCCCGTGCCCTTCCTTCAGGCGGTGGGGTATGTATGGGGTAACCCTGCCGCCCAGCGCCTCCAAACCCTGCGCCAGCAGGGCGGTGCCGGTGATGCCATCAGCGTCAAAGTCTCCGTAGACGGCGATATTCTCCCCGGAAAGCAGAGCCTGGTAGGTTCTGGCTACTGCCTGGTGCATATCAGGCATCAGCCAGGGGTCACCTGACAGATGATTATCAGCCTCAAGGAATTGCTCTATCTGTGGTGGCTCGGTGAGACCGCGGTTATATAGTAGTTGGGCTGTTAAACCGGAGAGACCATAGCTATTGATGGGGTGGTCGGCAGGTATGGGTGGCAGGAGGTTCCAGCGCAGGCGGTTCAAGCCTATGCCTCGCCGTAGCGCCCCATTATCAGTGTCGAGTTATGACCGCCGAAGCCAAAGGAGTTGGACAGAGCGGTATTGACCTCGGTATGGCGGGCTATATTGGGCACATAGTCCAGGTCACAGTCGGGGTCGGGGTTAACCAGGTTTATCGTTGGCGGTATGATGCCGTTCTGGATAACCAGAATGCAGAAGGAGGCTTCGATGGCGCCGGCACCGCCTATCATATGACCGGTCATTGATTTAGTCGAGCTTACCGGAGTGGAATAGGCACTTTTGCCGAAGACGGTCTTTATCGCTTTGGTCTCCATTTTGTCGTTGAGCTGGGTTGAGGTGCCGTGGGCGTTGATATAGTCGATGCTGTCGGCGCCTATATTAGCCCTGTCTAATGCGGTTTTCATGGCTCTGGCGGCGCCTTCTCCACTCTCAATGGGCTGGGTAATGTGGAAGGCGTCGGCGCTGGCTCCGTAGGACAGGATTTCAGCCAGGATTTCAGCCCCCCGCTCTCGGGCATGGCTTAGTTCTTCCAGTACCAGGACGGCGGCACCCTCGCTGATGACGAAGCCGTCCCGTTCTGCGTCAAAAGGGCGGGATGCAAGCTTGGGCTCGCTGTTTCTGGTGGACAGGGCTTTGAGGGCATTGAAAGCGGCAAAGCCTATCGGGGTCATTATGGATTCGCTGCCACCGGCTAGCATAGCCTTGACCTCACTGTGCTTTATCAGTTCGTAGGCGGTGCCTATGGCATCCGAGCCGCTTGAGCAGGCCGATGTGGTACACAGATTGGGACCCTTCAGTTCCAGTGAAATTGATACCTGAGCGGCGGCCATATCGGAAATCATCATCGGTACCAGAAAAGGGCTTACTCTGCTCGGTCCCCGGTCCAGCAGCACCTTCGTCTGCTCGAAGAGGGTGCCCAAGCCGCCGATGCCACTGCCGATAATAACCCCGATGTTGTCCTGGTTGTTGGGGCTGACCTGGATGCCCGATTGCTCTATTGCCTCGCGGCTGGCGGCAACCGCCAGCTGGGCGAACCGGTCGGTGTGGCGGGCGTCCTTTGGGCTCATATGGTCGGTAGCCTGGAAGCCCTTGGCCTCGCCGCCGAATTTGGTATCGAGAGGTTCGGCATCAAACATGGTAATGTAGTCGATGCCGGACTTGCCGGCTATCAGACCAGCCCAGGTGGTGGTGGTATCAAGACCGAGCGAGCTGACGATGCCAATGCCGGTGACGACGACCCTGTTATTCAGATTTGACATAACTATTATAGGTGAAGTTTGCTACGATATTTATATCATAATTTCGTTTTTACTGCAAGGGTGAAGTCCATTTGATATAATGCCCCTATTGGAGGTCGGACATTGGAGAAAGAGGATGGGATTGTTAATGTTGCCCTGGATACGCTGGGCTGCAAGCTTAACCAGGCGGAGACGGAGGCGCTGGCTGAGAGGCTGGCTCGGGTGGGGTGTCGGCGGGTGCCATCGGTGGCTGAGGCTGATATCTACATACTCAACACCTGCACAGTTACCCATATTGCCGACCGCAAGTCGCGGCACCTGCTGAGGCTGGCTCACCGCCGAAACCCCGATGCTGTTATTGTGGCTATCGGTTGCTATGCCCAGCGCGCCGGCCGGGAATTAGCCCGGCTTGACGGCGTCAGCCTGGTGCTGGATAACGATGCCAAGATGCATTTACCTCGGTTGCTGGAGGAATCGGGCTACCTGAAAAAGACGGGTAGTGGAGAGCCGAAGGACAGCCGTTACGATGGATTCAGAAGCCGCACCTTTGCCAAGGTTCAGGACGGCTGTAATAGCTTCTGCGCCTACTGCATCGTGCCGCTGGTGCGTGGCCGGGAGCGGAGCCTTACGGCGGAAAATATAGTCTCCGAAATCAGGGCGAAGGTTGACGGGGGCTATAAAGAGGCGGTGCTGACCGGCACCGAGATTGGAGCTTACAACTGTGACGGGCTTAATCTGGAGGGGCTTATACAGCAGATACTATCTCACACCGATGTCGTTCGGCTGAGGTTGTCCTCCCTCCAGCCCAAAGAAATAACCCCAGAGCTGATCGGCTTGTGGTATAACCCGCGGCTGTGCCCCCACCTCCACCTTTCCCTTCAGAGCGGCAGTGATAGCGTCCTCAATCGTATGAGGCGCCGTTATTCCACAGAAGAATATCTTAAAGCTGTGTCTATAATCCGCTCGGCAGTGCCCGATGTCGCCATCACCACCGATGTTATCGTCGGCTTCCCCGGCGAGAGCGATGAAGAGTTTGAAGGGAGCTATAGCTTCTGCCAGAAGACTGGTTTTGCCCGTATCCACGTCTTTCCTTACTCCCTCCGCCCCGGTACCGAGGCGGCAAAAATGGAGGGGCAGGTAAACGCCAGGGTCAAGAGAGAGCGCCGCCAGAAGATGCTGGCTCTGGCAGAAGAAAGCGCCCGTAACTTCCGAAAGCGATTTCTGGGCAGGACGATGCCCATACTGTGGGAGCAGAAGTCCGGCGGCGTCTGGTCCGGGCTTACCGCTAACTACATAAGGGTATATACCAAAAGCAGCGAGGATTTAACCAACGAAATAACCGAAGTGAAGCTGGAGAAGCTATATAAAGATGGGGTGCGGGGGTATAATAAAAAATAATGGATAGTGGTGGGATTTACTGAACTTAAAGGGGGTGAAGTATGATTGTGTGGCTACTAATTTTAGCAATAGTGATGCTGTCTTTTTCTGCGTTCTTTGCTGCTTACCTAGCGGTGTTTTATACTACTTCTTTCGAGGTTGCTAAATTTGCTAAGGCAACTTCTATGGTATTAGGTCTTGCCAGCATCATTATGCTATTCATCGCTACGGATTGGTGGTGGGGGCTTGCTGGTATAGCTGGATATTGGTTTCTGCTCACATTATCAATGGTGTTTTGGCATAAACGCTTTGCTACGTTAGTAGCTAGAGGCGAGAACCATTGGGAAAGCGGTCGAGGTAGTTAGAACTGTATAAAGATGGGGTGCGGGGTAAATAACATAAATAAAACCTTATAGAGGGGTTATATGATAGCAAAGAGTGATGATGACGAGATACGCAGAGCAATTAAACGCCATCAACTTGAAGATTCGTTAAAACAAGAGTGTCTTGGCAAAATCAGCGACCGAGTAACACGTTATCTAGAACTTAATTTTATTGAGGTTACGCCTAATGAGCAGCCTTTTGCCCCAATTTCCGCTGAGTGTATACTTCTCTATCGCGATGGTCATTTCTTTGCCTGTATAGCCCTTTGCCAAGCCGTAGCCGAAGCATTAGTTCGTTTTATTTGTGAAAGGAACAAATTTGGAGCTTCTTTTTCTAAGGATTTTGAAAAGAATGTTGAGAAACTCCATGAAAGGAAAATCAAACCTGATTGTAGCCAATTTTTAAAAGAAATATGGAAGGGCAGGGATGATTACCATCACCTAAATCCAAAAGTGCCAACTGAAAGGGCAGAGTTGCAATCTATATCAAAGAGCAAAATTATTGCTCTTCACAAAGTTGAATCAAAGGTCTTCGCATTTGAATGGGTAAGTGGTGCTATTAAAACAAAATACCCCAAATATTGGCCTGAAGCTAAAGATGGGCTTATAAACGTGTTTCTTAGATTTGAACCGTGAGTCTTTATCTAGTTGCACTGTCGTTTAGCTTGACTCATTTATAACCTCCATCCCCAGCACCACCGAGGTCTCAATTTGTCGTTGAGGGATGTCCCAGTAGGTAGCAAGTAGCTCATCCTTGTTCGGCATCACCCTGAAGCCGTGCTTCTCATAGAAGCTTATCGCCCAGTCGGCGGCTTTCCAGGTGCCCACCAGCAGGCGGGGGGTGGTCACTATCTCCTTCAGGTAGGCGAGGAGCTTGCCGGCGATGCCCTGCCTCTGCCACTGGGGCAGGACGTAGGCGTGGCGGATGAGGGTGACATCATCGACCCTCTCGATGCCCGTCACACCGACCATAACCCCGTCTTCCTCCCAGCCGTAGAAGGTTATGCGCCCCATCTCACGCTCCAGCTCGTCCATCGGCATATTGGGCTCGTGGTAGCGGTCGGCTGGTATTTTGCCCTTATAGGCCTTGGCTGCCTCGTTGATGATAAGATAGAGCCTGTCCCTGTCCTCCGGCTGGCACTGGCGAATCATAATACCCCCAAAAATTAAGTGTAACATATATTGTTATCAAATTGGCAAATAGAGTATTATATCTATATAACGGTGGCTGGTTATTAGGCTATCTATAGAGGGAGGATAGGGTGTCGGAGTTTAAACTGGGAGAGTTTATCACAACGGCTGATAGAATCAGGCAAAGGGCGATAGAGGAAGGCAGGCTGGCTGATAATCCACCCGACGATATATTAAGGCTTATCATTGAGAAAGAACCGGGGATAAGGAAGACGATATACGGCAATTTTGTCGCTGAAAGTGAGCCGACTTCGAGGTCGGCCATGTTCACCAAGAATAGCGTTGACCACCCCTTTGGCGAAGAAGAAAAAAGGCTACTGGAGCAGTGTGAAAAGGCTTTGTCGCGGGAGAGATTGATTTCTGTTGATAGAATCGTAGGCAATGCCAGTAGTAATACAACGGTCAGGTTAATTGTTCCGGAACGTTTTGCCCATGTCGCCTATGGTGGCAGGAACCTTTTTCTGCCGGTGAAAGGGAGGGTGGAGGAGCCTACATACCAGATATTGTTCTTCGCTGACGAGGCTTTTGAGACCAATAAATCAAAGCCGCTCCCCCAGAAGGATATCACTATAAGATTGGCCATGTTTGGTGACGGAAGGTTCGTCAAGATAATCAGGAATGGCAACTATATAGGTGAATACAAGAAGGGGGTTTTCGCTGCTGAGGATTGGGTAACCAAGACCAGAAGAGGCGGCATCTTCTTGCACGCTGGCTGCCGGGAGGATTTTCTCCAATCGACGCATGGAGACTATCAGACGGTGAGGACAATGCTAGTTGCCCTGAGCGCCAATGGGAAAACGACCACGACCTGTAAAATCCTGGCCAGAAAGGGGAAGGAGAAATCCTGGCTTATTCAGGATGATGGCGGCTCTCTCATGCCCGACGGTTCCTTTCATGGCTTTGAAGCCGGGGGTATATTTGTTAAAACAGAGGGGGTTAACCCCGGGGAACAGGTTGAAATATATTATGGGCTATTAAAACCGGAGACTATTTGTGAGAATGTCTATGTCAACGAATATGGTGATTTTGACTTCTATAACTTCCAGAGAACCTCAAATGGTCGGGCAGTGGTACTGAGAAAGGATTTTATGCACGCCAGCCCCTATATTGATGTGGATAAGGTAGATAATTTGATTATTATTACCAGAAACCCGTTAGTCCCGGCAATATCAAAACTAACCCAGGAGCAGGCGGTAGCCTTGATGGTTCTGGGGCAGGCGATGGAATCTTCGGCTGGTGACCCCACTCAGGCCGGCAGACTCAGGAGTGAGTTCTTCTATGACCCCTTCGTCGCTGGTGATTTGGCTCACCACGCCAATATATTTTACGAAATTACGAAAGGCCTCCCTCACCTTAATTATTTCCTGATAAATACCGGGGGAATAGGTGAAGGAGAACGCTATATGGATGTAAAATTGGAATCTACTACAGGGATACTGGATTCCCTGCTAAGAGGAGGCCTCGAAGATTGGATAGATTCACCCACAGGCTTTAAGGTGCCGAGGGCGATTAGGGTTGTTGACGATGTCTACCTTCATCCCGAGAAGCTATATTCAATGGCTGAATTTGAAGAGAAACAAAAAGAACTTAACAGAATAAGACACGAAGCTGTGGAAAGAATTGGCATTAGTCTACACCCTGATGTAAGAAAGGTTTTTTAGCAATTTTTATATTTTAGTCCCGTTTAATCTTATTACGTCTTTATTCAACATCGCCCTCTACAAACTTACGCTTACATACCTTGCACCAGTAGCGTTGTTTACCTTCAAAAGTGCCATATTTAACTACTTTTGGTGAGTAGCAGTATTTACAAGTTATATTATTCATCTGGCACACCTTCTATCATTAGTAAGTCATATCGCTTATTGAGTTCCAGCCGACTTTTATTTAGTATGTTTGATAGTTTTTCTTTACTAAGCATCTTGGCTCCTATTTAGACGAACTAGAATGGCGGTTTAACAACCGTGAGAATCCATATCTATTCAGGGATACGCTCCTTAAACTTATTCGGTCAGATAACTTGGAATACAAAGAGCTTATTAACTAGACTTCTTGAATATAATAAACGGTAGTCTTTGCTCTTTAAATCCGTCTGTACATGATAACTGGATAACCAAACACCCTTTAAAGTATTCTGTTGCTTTGTAGCTAATACCAATAGTTATTCTTGAACCTTTATGACGGTGTTCTGGGAAATCATATCTCCAATAAAAGCGTTCCTTCACTGGTTCAGCATGTATAAAGTGGGGAAGGCCTTTTTTATCACGTTGCCAATCGTATAGCGTTTGAATTACAGGTAATGTACCTTGTCCATCATACAGCAATGCTATAAACTCTACATGAGTTTCCATTCCCATCTTCAATGTTAATTGAACATCTTGTGTATCTTCACTCGCCTCTACTTTATGTGAGAGTGCAAATCCAGTATCGGAAAGTTGGTACTGGGGTTTAAATAGTACTCTTCTTTCACACCTTCTTTTACACCATATTATTATAGATGGCACTATCACTATTAGGAATAAACCTACAGCAACAAAGCTGTCCCAAGTAATAGGGTCAATAGATAATTTCATTACAGCATAAACTCCGAACACCACGATTATAATGTGCCATATTTTAATTCCTCGTATCAACATGGCACATTACTCCGTACTCCTATTCTACCACTTAAAATAGGTATCAACCAAGATTTAACCGAACCACCCAGGGCAACTGGTGGAAATTCTGGGTCTACGAATACAACTACTATGGAGACCCCAAGTTTCCCTTCGGGGGATAGCAATGGGTAAGAGAATCTCGGCTGTTATTTTATGCCTTGGCTCCATATTCAGCCTTGGCTATCCTGCTATAGCAGCCGATGGGCCCGCCTCGAGTATAGATGTCACCATACCCGAATATGAGGTGGAGCAGATAGAAGGCTATGACTACGTGGATATTCCGGGTGGTGATATATTATTAGTCGACGGTAAACCCAGAATACCATATTATCCTGTCTCTATTAATTATCCAGAGGGATACAGGGTCCAGAATGTTGTTACATCAGAAAAATCGGGCCTTACCACGGCGACAGGGCTGAACCTGCCTGTTGTCGTTATGCAGCCCGATAAAACATCAAACGGCGATATAACGACCCCGCCAATTGAACAGGAAGGCTGGTATCCCGAAGAGGACTTTAGCTGGGAGGTATTGATTAACTCCGATGGCAGCAGCTCTCTGGTTATAGCCGTGTACCCCTTCTACTCTAATGCCGAAACCACCGATATTCGGTTTTACAGGAACTATCGATTTGATATCGATTATATTCACTCCAGCGTTGAAATAATAGCATTTGACATCGATAGCTATATCTACACACCGGGGAGTGAGATTGTATTTGATGTCCGGTTAATGAATTCCGGTGATATACAGGATGTCGTTATCAGTCTGGCGATAAAAAGCTATATTAGCGATGAGCTTATTGACGGCTTGCCCATCAGATCACTCAAGGGTCTGGCTGGAGAAGGCTCATATTCAGACACATGGGATACCACCGGAACCAGTCTCGGCGACTACTATGCAGAGGCAGTCGTAACCGACACTTACGGGAACATAATAGACAGCGAGACCATAGGTTTCAGCATACAGCTTTCTGAAATCGTGGAAATACCCCCCGAGACCACATGGGCACCAACCTCGACGATAACAGAAACGACTGAAACTACAGTAAAGGCAGACGGTATTTTGGAAGAACCAGGTGAATTTCCAACTATTTATCTAATTATTGGCGCTATTCTGGTTGTTGCTGTAGCTATATTAATCCTCTTTATCAGGTCAAGGATGAGAGCCTAATAGTATATTTATTGTTTTGTGTTCAGCTCCTTTATAGAGGTATTTTATTCGAGGTTTTCCTACGGCCCTTTCTCTTAGCCCTGTGCTTCCACTCTGTGCTTCCTTTCTGAGTCTTCACTCTGTGCTTCCATTTCTGTACTTCAGTAGTATCCTTGGTAATCTCCTCCGTGCTTTCCCTCTGTGCCCTTAGCACCTGTGTTGAATCCTGTGGTGAATCTTTGTGATGATACCTCTGATGGCGTCTCTATTGCCGTCTCTGATGCCGTCTGTGGTATCGCCCGTGACGGCCCCTGTGCTACCTTCTCTTTTGGCAATTGTGTTAATTTGGGCGGATTCTCTACGTATTCTCTGCCTATTTTCGTTATTTGCCACGTCCATTGGACATGCAATACATTCCGATGATTTGTGTAACTTTGAACTAAACAAAAGATTTACGGTTGGACTATTTGCTATTACTTCAATGAAAAGCACATGCCATAGAGTTGTGTATTCGTGAGTCAGTTATAAATAGGCAATTCATCGTATCGAGGCTAGTCTTGTGTTAACTTAACTCGGGGGATATAATAATCGTTAAAAATGAAAAGTAGAAAGAAATAAACTGGTTAATAAGGTAATTGTCACAGATAGCTGAGCTTATATACGGAGCTGACGATGTAGATCTGTTATTTTATGGAAAAGCCGACCAAGAGGTAGCAGGGAGGAATCAAGTAATCAGTGAATAAAACCGGCGCTTCAAATCGCAAAGATAATAATAAGATTCCCAAGAAAGAAATTGCCATTGTTGTCTTTTCCTCGGTTGTGCTCGGTCTCTTGGTCTATGCTCCCAATTTGTTTAATCTATCTGTACCTATCGAAGAGGACGTGCGTGCTCACATCTTTAAGATAGATACCCTCTACGATGCTTTGACTAAAGGTTCCTGGCCCCAATGGAGCACATATTTATACAACGGTTTCCCCGTTTTCCAGTATTATCCACCGGGATTCTATTTCATCGGGGCACTCTTTACGTTTATCACCGGTTATGCCGTAATCTCATATAAACTGCTCCTGCTCCTTACACTAATATCCAATGGTCTGGTTGCCTATTATTTTGCCAGGAAATTCCTCTATTTAAAGTTTTCGTTTGCTTTTTTATGCTTGATAGCTTATCAAACTTCCACGCCACTACTGGTGAATTATATGTATGGCACAGCGCCGAATCTGCTTGCCTGGAGTGTTTCTATTGTTTTTCTGGCTTTTTACCTACGCAATGTAATAGAGGGCAACCTCAACAAGTTATCAGCTATAGTTATGCCGGCGCTCCTGTTCGGTATTACTGTGCTTATACACCCCTTCCCGGCAATATTCAGTGTGCTTGCGGTCATTATCTTTCACGCTATATGGTTGGCCCGAAATGAGAACCGTAAGCAAGCAATTAAATCTCAGCTAGTTTACTTTACTGCTGTATTCGGTATCGGCGCCTTGCTATCCGCTCATTATTGGTTGCCTTTTATACTTACGCGGGAATATGTCAGTCCAATATATACCTTAACCGAAAATGCCTGGAAAGGTGGAATGCCATTTTTCCTTATTTTAGCTGCACTGGCTTTGATAATCGGGCTGATTATCCGATTGAGGGTAACGAGGGATATCAAATTGGATATCCTTATTGCTTATGTCATTCTGGCTACCGCTTTGGGATTGGGGCTTAGCCGCTATGCTCCTTTTGGGTTGGGGTCTCTCATTCATGAATTCCGTTTTGCCACTATGGCAGCTCCATTATTTAGTATATTGTTGATCGCCTTTTCATTAAACGCCATACCACCCAATCTGAAAGAGAGAAAACTAGGAGCAGCTTTCATGGGCGTGTGCCTAGTATTAATTACATCTGTTCTTCCTCTTGTTTATACCTATGGCTCGGTGCACTTTGATAGATTGTTTTCATATGTTCAGAATTATCGTCAGCTTGAATATACACAAATCTTGGAATTGGCTACAGATGGCAGGATTGTAATACCAATATACCATGGTTACTTATTGGAAGGAGATTCCCCGGTGACCTTTGGTTGGTATTATGATGTAGAGAGCGTCAATGGCCCTTATAACCAAGGTGACCCCAATTTTTTTAAGTATACCGTTCATTTAGAGTGGGAGGAGAGGTGGCTGTATTATGAATTCACACGGGAAAACTTGATGCAGGAGGGCGCTGCCAGATATATATTTATTCGCTCCTCAAGAGAAATTGCAGCGGATATGGAAGGCTTAACACTCATAGTTGACAATAGCTACGGCAAGCTATGGCAGTTAGACGAAAATGTTGCCCGTGCTGTTAACGTTACCCCGATATTGCTTGATGTGCAGGATACAGAGATAGTAACCGAGTTTTTTAATATCATCCTGCCTGATGGCTATAGAATGGTATTTGTTGACATCGATGAGGCAGATAGTGAGCTATGGCAAGAGTTTGAATATGTAATACTCGATGACGAATCTAAAATTGCCGGATACGAGTGCAAAACCATCTTTTTATTGAATAATACGGAACAAGACAGTAATCTGGTCACTGAGGAAGGTAATATCGTCAGGCTCAATCTGCCTTATATATCTTATACAAATGAATTGTTCTACCAAGGTGATAAAGGCGATGTTGCAGCGTGGCGTCATTTTGATAGAACCAGTATCTCGAAGTTAGGAGAGGAGATGATTTCAACACTACAGCAAGCAGGCGATGAAATATCTGAATATCTGTTGAGGCTGGAATATGAGCCAGCGGAATACGAGTATAATGACAATAGAATCGAGATCGGCGCAGAGCCGGGTTTCATTCTGATCAAAGACAGCTACTTCCCCTATTGGGAAACGGAACAGGGAAGCATTTTATCAACGAGCCAGGGTTTTATGCTTGTCTATACAAATGACACTACAGCTATACTGGATTACAAAAAACCTGCTATAAATACTGTGGCGACCATAATTAGCATAGTTGGTTTGTCTGTTGCAGTTGTTGTGCTGATAATGGGAGCCATAAAGAGAAGAAGGGCGACTGAAATGTGAAGCCGTCTATTTGGAGATAGAGTGAATTATGGGATTCGAATCCACAACACTAGAGACCTTATAGATAGAATCAGCTTATGATACTGGAACACTTTATCTATTATTCTTCTGTTATATTGGCAATATAGAGATCATACGTCCCTGGATTGGTATAATGTATCGATACAAAAAATGATATATCTACTTCATCCGGCCGTTCCCAGCCCGCCTGGGCCCAATAAGATGCTAAATCGATGGTTTCTTCCGACCATTGTCCCAATTCGGCAGGTCTGATTACCGTTGCGGAATGGCCATCTGCCGACCTCACAAATTGCTCTATATCTATGGCATCCGAAAAACTGATAGTCAGAGTATGTCCGTTAGCTATAAAGATGATTCCGGATTTCGGCTCATTTTTTTCATTATTCGTATCGGAGTTAAATGTCGGCATTATATCAATAACCAATCTATTTGCGGGAAATGGAATACTCTGATGAATCCTGCAAAAAGTAGCTTCGCGTACGCCATCCGGTAAGCCGTTTTCCTCTACTTCCAGCCGGATACATTCCTTGTTATCTTTGTAATCCTTGGAAATAGCGACATTGTCTCCGTTGCCGCTTTCTCCGCTTAAAATAATTGAATGCCAGGCGTGAGGAACCATGGCATATTCACCTTTGGCCCATTTGCTAAAGTCACCGTTTAATATAGTTTCATTATCTGGAACGAGTTCATATATTTCGATATAATTTATAGTACCTGTACCTATTCTCTGGACAAGGCGGGCATGCTGGCTTATTGCCTGTTCCAGTGGACCGTATATTTCACCACCTAATGTATTGCGTACCCAGTAGTCGAGAACAAAATAGTCCACTCCCTGGTCAATATTATCCTGGATAAGCTGTTCCGCCGGCTCCTCTTTAAGTCCTAACAGGGCAAAGGTATCGATATCCAAATTACAGTTTAGCTGTGATGATAGGGCTATAAAAATGGGGTTAGCCGCATATACTTTATTCGGCGAGACAGATTCAAGGTAATCAATAGCCTTCTCGTACACATATTGCTCATCATTAGTAAATCTGGGAGTCCCGTAATTGTAACCCGGGTCATCGACGATAACTGCAATACTGGTACTCAAAAATATAACCATTACAGCCATTATGCCGAGTAACTTTATTTTGATATCCGTGGTAAATGTCTTTATATCAGCCGAAATCAACCCGGTATCGCTTGGTACAAAGCTGGCAAGTCCCAGCAAGAAGAAGGGATAAACCGAATAATAGTATCGTGGTACACCCCCTAAAAACTGGCAAAATACCACCGCTATGATAGTGGCTATAGCGATAAAATAATCCACCCGGGATACATTTTTCTTGTTTAATATCAACAGAGCTACCGGCAGGAACAATAATCCCGTTATAAACGCTATTTTTATATATTCCCAGGCACCTAAAGCCCCTTTTAACATTGTTAAAAGTGACGGGAATTCCACGGCGCGGTTACCTTGTAATATGATAGTCTGAGAAAAGAATTCATGGGGGACTCTTATCCAGAAATAGCCGGTTATCGCGGCAAAGCCGAATAAAATACCGGAAGCCAAATACCACACTTCTCTCCTGGATATTACCTTGCTTAATCTCACCCACCATTCCCGGAAGCAGATTTGCTTCTCCATAATCAATACGGTAAAAAATAGTGTCAGGATACATATACCACTTGCCAGTAATATTGAACCTATTGAGAAATCACCGTAATTTAACAATGGCACCGATATCGGCAGGTTAAATGTCCTGCAGATAAAATAAACAACGGTAAAGGAGGCAGCGGTCAATAAAGCATATGCCAGTAGAAAAGAAGGCCTGGCTAACCGTTTTAACTTGTTCCAGAATTTCTCCCCCATTAGATAAATAATAAGGGTCAGGAACAAAGCGAATACTATGGGAAAAAATATATATTTTGTCGCCAGGGCTAGCCCCAGAGCCAATCCTGAAATAACTAACGCTTTCTTTCTTTTATTGATAATAAAGTGGGCAAAAAAGTATATTGCCAGGATTACCAAGAATATACCGAGTGGTTCTTGTACCACTCTCCGGCCGATATATACCATATCCGGAGATACGGCAAAAAGACCGGCTACCACGAGAGCAGCTCCTGTATGATACAGCTTTTTACCTGTAAGGTATATTAGAATAATCGAAGCTAACGAAAGAAATACAGACAGGTATTTGGCATAAAAAAGGCTGTAACCGAATACCTTATAGACAGCCGCCATGACCAGGTAATAAAACGGTGGCTGCACCATGGTGAAGTCTTTATAAGGGAGAAAGCCTTCGGCAATAAAGCGTGCCTGGAGCGATAAGGTCGCCTCATCGTATTCCTCAAAAAAATTTAGCAGACTGTCGATGTGCCATAATCTGAGGTAGGCACCTATCCCGAGAATTATTATAAGTGCCCAGAATCTTTTATCTTGGAATGTTTTACTTATCTTTTGTTTTAGGTTTGGCAATAACACCGGCCTCGTACCTGCTTAATATCTATGAATGTAATCTATAACGGTCTTTGATAAATTAAAACGACAATTAATTATCTCTCTTTTAAAGGTTGGGGGGATAAGGGGGGTTCTGTTAATCATGGAGGAAATCTCTCTCAATCTCTCCTTCCGATTCGTTATACTTGCCAATTCGTTTCACTCCTGAGGCATCCCGTGTAAAAGAAGTCTTTTTGGTTATGCCAAACATATACCCTGTAGTTGTCCAGGAAAAATGCCAGGGTTTAATGTTCAACGATTATGTCAGTATAGCACCTCAGCATAGGCGTTTCTATCGACATCGTATTCGGCGACTACAGGTAGCAAAGACTTATCTGAAATTGAGGATTGTGACTACATTCGGGTTGTCCTTAAGGAATTCCTCATTGATGCACCATGAGAAGAAGGTTTTTTAAACGCGGTAGTAATGATGGATGGTGGTGTATAATGCCTTGCTTTGGCTTGATTCGGAACCGTTACCGCTCATACCCCAGCGGTTTGTTTGATTGGATACATAGGACAGGAATTCTCGAATATTCCATTCGTTTAGTAGCCTGTTATCATCGGATAATTGGTTTTGTTTAATGTACCACAGGAATCTTCTAAGAATGCCTTCTTAATACTCATCTGTATTTGTACTTTGGCACTCGGTTTGTTTTGTGAGTAGAAATCCGTTAACAAGTGAAGTGAGGGATGCCCCGGTGGGCACCTTTTGTTCTAAAGTAGTGACCATTTCTCATTTTGCGGATCCGCCTCTTATACAATCAGGTAGTCAGTTTTATATTTTAATCACCCCGATTTTTCTTACAAGCAGGAGGTCTTATCGAGCACCTCTAGCTTTAGTGGTGGGCGGTACTGGACCGTACACGCTAAGAGGCAAAAAATACGAACTTATGGAATAGAAAAATCGTTCATGGTCTGCTGCACTATCAGATTTCCTAATAGTTGTCAAGGGTCATTCATTTGACCTCCCTGTGGCTCTGGGTTAGACTTATTTTCGGGAGACGGCTTGGACTGGTACAGGTTGAGGTGGACTGCCCTCGGCGGCGATGCCGGGTCGTAATGTAACTCAGATCATTTGCAAGGGTGATAAGAAGCCGTTTGTAACAAGCACTCCGTGATGGCGGTTTCGAGGTCTGAGTAGGTAACATTTGCTTGGAATGTGACCTGAGGAATTGCACATAAGCTTATTATGTTACTCCATTAACCAATAGGGCAAACTGTAAATAACAATTAGATGGATTGTTTAATAAATCGAATTATAGTCATTTACGCCCTGATATAGGCGTTGTCAATGGAATTTTTGATTTGTGGTATAAACACTTGGGTTACGAAGGCGAAACAGAAGACAGATTTCTTATTATCTGCTTATAGTGATTTTTCCTACGAGAATATGCGTCTTCTCCGTAGACCTGTGAGCCTAACCAAGCTGACCCGTCCTCGAGTTGCTCGACAGTCATATTCTTAGGTACGAAATTAATATCGAACAAAGTGCATCTATCCCAAAACACTTCCTTTAACAAGCGACCTTCCCGTTTCATTCTTTGATATAACCTTGTTCCAGCGAAAGGCGTAAGAATAGTAAGTTGTACCTCTAATAGCTGCGACTCTTCAATGAATTCAAGAGTTTTTTGGAATATATCCGGTCTATCATAGTCCAGCCCCAAAATGAAACAACCATCTACCGAGATTCCGTGAGACTGTATCTTGGTTATCGCTGATATGTAGGAATTATACTGCTTCAAC
>SDBU01002827.1_pt1 | contig 22569 bp, 22 predicted proteins | sample 2277071 | NCBI WGS metagenome assembly SDBU01 (sample SAMN10397929, study PRJNA504765) | marine sediment metagenome | isolation source: marine sediment core GS08_GC12, 126 cmbsf | place: Arctic Ocean: Gakkel Ridge, Loki's castle | collected 2008 | reverse complement strand
AGTATTGATTCTTATTCATACTATAGTAAAGAACTGTTTCTTTTAAAAGGTGCATTTTTATTTTCCACCCTAGGTGCATTTTAGTTTACCATTTCCAATGAATTTAATGTTACAACAAAACCAAAGAATTGGGGAAGTGGAGGAGTTTTTCTCGTATGCACATGTATAGATGAAGGACCAGAAATCGAAGGTTTGATGTTAATGTGCAAGTAAAAATTTTAACATTTCAATAATAATTTTAGATTAACTTAATATTCTAAACTGTATGAAGGTAACAGGAGAGACATTTCTTTTTATTTATAAAAGAAGAGGAACCGAAGAGGCAAGATATTAAAAGTATCTAAACTTTCAGGAAAAAGAACTGTTGCCGGACAAAACTCTGGAGAGCTTTATACAAAAAAGCACCGAATGGGCAATTCCTAATCGTTGGTAAAACCCATACAGAGTTTACTAAAAGAACTATTTCCTATTTTCTTAGGAAGAATCTTTCAAATAAAAAGACAGAGTAAGAGAGTAATCTAATTATTTTTTTATTTTATTTTTTTATTGTACAGTTTCAAAAATATTTTATAGGAGGTTAAAGAATGGAAGCTGAGACTATGACCAAAGAACAACTTATAGAAAAATTGGATGAAATGAAGAAAAAAATTGCAAAATTAGAAGTCAGCGAAGATACGCATAAATGGACAGAGGCGAAATTACAGAGAGAGGGCTATGAAAAAGATATATTGTTAAATAATGCTCCAAAAATAACGAGTATAAGAGCAAAGATGGAGTGAGAACAATGAAAGATATAAAAAGATGTATGCGTTGTATCCTTCCAGAAAGCTTACCCAGTGTGAAGCTAGATAGAAATGGTATATGTAATCACTGTAAAACATACGATAGGTTATTTAGCAATTGGGAAGATGTAAAATCACAAAGAAAAAAAGAGTTCGAAGATTTGCTACAACGAGCAAAACGATTAAATCGGAATTATGATTGCCTTATTCTTCTAAGCGGCGGAAAAGATAGTACATATGCTCTATATTTATGCGATAAAATTTATAAGCTAAAATGTTTATGTATAACATTCGATAATGGTTTTCTAGTTGAACAAGCAAAAAACAACATTAAAAATGCCTTAAAAGCAACTAATGCTGACCACATATTTTATAGTATTAATCGCAATCTTATGTTAAAATTATATAAACTATTTTTAAGAGAATGTGGTAATTTTTGTCAAGTTTGTATGCGAGGTATTGAGCTTGTTCAAAAAATAGCAGAATATTATAGAATACCTATCGTTATTTCTGGAACTGGAAAGCGAGTTGAATATTTATCCTCTTTCCCTGAATTATTCCAAGGCGGTAATTTAGACTTTTTCAAGAACGTCGTCAAAGGAAAACCGATAGTGAAAAATGTTAGTCAGATGTTTTTAAAACCATACTCATGGAATATTCAAAGGATAATAAGAATCTCATTTAATTTATTAGGAATTAATCTTATTAAACATCCTTCTATTAGCCTTTATAACTACATAGATGCTGATTTCGATATTATTTATAATACTTTAAAGAGAAAAATGGGGTGGGAAAAACCAGAAGGTAAATTTGAACATATGGATTGTATGTTAAGCGATATAGCTCTTTATATCAATACATAAAAATTCCCCGAAGTTACTACAACCACATTTAAACATTGTCTCTCGATTAGATTGGGACTAATGACAAGAGAAGAAGCAATTAATCTTGAGAAAAACAAATTAATCAATCCCCAAATTCCTCAGGAACTTAATTCATTTTTGAGTGAAATAGGAATGAGCAAAGTTGAATTTGAATCTTCTGTAAGAGATTGGAGAAAAATGGATAAATTCCGCGATAAAAAGAAAGATGCAATCGAATCCTTATATCACAGAATTGTAAGATTTTGATATTACTTTATATCATTTGAAGTATGTCATCTAACAAAAACCTCCACGCCATTCTTCTATCAAAGGTTTTGTGGTTTGTTCTGGGTTTAGTTTGCATTAAAAAGTTTGGTTGTTTGTGATAGATGGCGTGGCAGGCTCGACCGTTGAGAATATGATGAAAAGAACACATAACCAAACAATGCACTGGACAAATTCTACGCTAGCACTCCGAATTAGCCAGTGATTGTAGGCGTTAGGCTGATCGCAATCCTTTGATTCCGGAGGTCAGAGATGGAAAGGTCAAAGGTCGTCAAATTGGTCGATGATTACATGGATGCGCTGAGGTCTAGAGACTATTAGTCAGTTCGATTTTCGCCAAATGTACGCTTCCTCGGTCCTCTCATGGATTCTCCGATTGAAGGCAAGCCGAAGGTTATCGAGTTCCTTCTGCACTTCTGAGAAACGCAGAGAATAATATTCCCGATTTTGTTGAATAAGTGTGGTTATAGTATTATATATTTCTTTTCCAATAGGAAGTATAGATTAATATAGACTCCCCCACCTTTACAGATGGGGAGTTCCCGCTAAATTAAAAAGTAGAACATATCTTAAGAGTCATTCTATATTTTTATTACCTATTAATTCTCAACAGATCCTAATTACATCTTCTAACTTCCGATACACTTCTTCAGTATCCTCACACATACAAAAAGTTCGAAAATCGTTCTGTTGGGGGAACCTGCAAATTTCCAGCCCTTTGGCCTTTAGCTGAAGGGCTTTTTTATTTTTCCTATAAATTAATAAATATAGATACATATTCACACCATTGTTTACCTAGATGGTTAAGAAAAAGGAAATTATTTTAATTTACGATTATCTTAAGTCCACCAAGATGAGTGCCTTTATAGAAAGAATAAATGGAACTATCCGGAGTGAACATTTTAATAGATTATATGAAGAGGTCAGTGTAGATAAGATTAAAGAAATATTATATGATTGTTTAATTGAGTATAACTTCTATCGACCTCATTGGAGCTTGAATCTTTTGACTTCAATGGTGCAAATATATTGAACTCCAACATTTTATTTGTATTTAAAAACAGAATATGCTACAATATCACTACTAATAATTGTAACAGGTCATAAACAGATAAAATAAAATTATTGAATAGAATAGACAATAAATCTGCGCTACAATAGCACCAAATCATTGCCCCACAAAAGAAGGTATTGTACAGTCTGAAGCATAACGAAAGACAACCGTAAACGATATTTTCTCATAATAAGGAGGTATCCCTATCGAGTAAAAAGCTCTAAGCTGAGAAAGGTAAACCATCCGCAAGGATGGGACGCAAAGTTACGGGTCCCATAGCTTTATATCGGGATTGCCAGACTACCTGCTTTCTGCCCCATTTTATATCTTGTTGATTATTTTAGACTGCACGAAATGATTAATCATGAAATCAAATTAAACGTAGTAAATCATAGCAATCTGATTCTAAACTGATAAGAACAATTACTGTAATAAATTATCACAGTTAATAGATAAAGAAGGATTGCAGTAAGATGACAACCGATTTATGATGATTACAGGAGAAAATTGGGAGGTGATGCACATAAAGAAAGAACAGGTTGAAAAAGGCAAACTATTCGAAAGGATAGGACGCAAAGTCATGGGTCTATAGTCTAAGCCTTTTAGATATGACTGCCAAACTTCCAACTTTATAATATCAGCTAAAGAATCAAACTAATATTTCTTAATTGTTAGAAAATTATTTAGTTCTGTATTTCAATATTTAAAAGAAAGGGAGTTTTTATTATGAAAAAAGTATATTTTTTAATCGTATTAGCTTTAATATTGGGCTTGCTTTTTACCGGCTGTGCAGAGATTTCTAAAATCACCGTTAATACAGATGAAGACCTCTACAGGTCTGCTTGCTATGGACCCGAAACCGCAACCGGAATGGGCACTCGAATCAAACCCAAAGGCACCTGGTTCATGTACAATGTATATCCTGATGATGGAGCGTCTTTTCACGCCTATTATATCCAGGCGGGCAATCCGAAAAATGGCCAAACTTTAATAGGCTCATACTGGATTGAAGATACCGGCAATGGTACTTTTACAGCGTACCATGATATCGATACCAGTTGGGTAGTTGTTGATGAGCATCTGGCAATTAGCGATACCATGAACTTCACTGCTTCGCCAGGCACAGACGATAACGCCGATTGGGGAGAACCATTTGAAGCTGTCCCCCCATTCTTTGTCTTCGCCCACTTTGCAATGGACTGCGCTGGCCAATCACAGTAATATCTTAGATAAAAAGTAATATGGTTTAAAAACCTGGAAGCGGTATCCCGGTATATGTCGGGATACCGCTTTTTGTTTTATTTTTCTTTTATCAAAAACCCTTTTTTTTAAAAGGAGGAGCCAAGATGACGAGTCATAAAAAGTCCTGGCAGGAGAAAGTGGCTGATAAAAAAGGAATGCCCAAGGTATTGACTTTAAAACAAAACTTTCCCTGTTACCGCCCGTTAGCAAAGATGGGAGCAAAGGTGGGAGATCGTGTGGTATTAACCACCCCTTGTGATGTAGAAGAGGTCATGAAGAATATTCCTCAAAGCAAGCTGATTATCATTAATGAGATATGCCGAAAGTTAGCCAAGAAATTTAAAGTGGATACCTGCTGTACACTGACTACTGGCATTTCTTTATCATGACTGCAGCAAATGCTGTAATGCTGTGGAGGAGGCTAAACAAGAAGGAAGGATAAATAACCATCCTTACTGGCGTACCTTGAAGTCGGAAGGTTTTTTGAATGACAAATATCCAGGAGGGCAGGAAGCACAGCACGATTATTGGAAGAAGAAGGATTTAAAACCATTAAAAGAAGCAAAAATACCAGGTTGCTGATTTTGAAAAATATTTAGTAGAGATATAGCATTAACCTCATCTTGTCGGTGTAAGATTATCATTCATATTTTTTATGGTATCTTTATTGATTGAACCAAAAAACTTTGATTAATCGTAAAATGACACGATAAGTATATCCATTTTAAAATCTATTTTGTGAGTTTAATGTGATGATAGAAAAATTACCTTTTGATCCCGAATTGATTGCTCCCTGCGGTATGAATTGTATTATTTGCAGACACTATCTTTTATTAAAATGTGCCGGTTGCCGGATAAGGAATAAAAAATGTGCCTTTGTAAAGAATCTTTGTAAAGACCAGTTAAAGCTCTTGAAGGGAGAGGTAAACTATTGTTTTGAATGTCAATGCTTCCCGTGCGAAGCTTTAAGCAAATCAGATCAAAAATACCAGTAACAGATATGGAATGAGTACGATCGAAAATTTGAAAATCATTCAAGAAAAAGGCATTCATCAATTTGTACTCATGCAGAATCATCGATATCGATGTCCGGAATGTGGGCATATGATTTCCGTTCATGATCAAAAATGTTTTCACTGTGGCCGATGGATAGATGAACATTTGTATCCTCCGAAACATTTCTAAGAATAACCAAGAAAAAATTGTTTAACAAAAAAGAGAATGTATTAGGATTACTTTCTCAAAGTTAAGGTTGGGGGTTTTAACACTACTCGAAATTAGCACCAGGGTATTAATTCTTAATAATATTCTTACGTAGTTCCCTTTCAGATATTACTTTTTTATCTATCGGGTCCCCAATTTTTTCGAGGTTATCTATAATGCTTTTATCAAGCTTCAATAGATTTAGAATTTGTGTAATCCTTGCTCTTGAGATAAGTTTTATTCTGGCAAGTTCTGCTTGATTCTTCGCTTCTCCTAAATCAATCATTTTCTTATATTCTTTGGCCAAATAGATTGGATTTCTATATGTTTTCTTAGAAATAGAAGATTTTTTAACTGCTATTTGAAAGTAAAATTTATACCTGAAAGTTCTATCTATATTACAATTAGGGTAGCCTGACATTTCCAGCCCTTTAGCCTTTTACTGAAGGGCTTTTTTATTTTCTTTGAATTATTTTTCAGAAAAAAAAGGATTTTTGAATAGGTTATCGTATAAAGAAAACAGTGTGTTAAAAAATATTAAATAAATCTATTTTTTATCTAAGCAGAATATCTTTAATAACATTATACTAAAATAAAAAGCTATATTATCTAAGATTCAGTATAGGAGTAGCATTATTTATTTATCCTAAGAGATACACTAAGCAACACTTTTAAACTATTAACCATTCAACTACCAATTTTCTATCATTATCTGGACAAAAAATTTAATATCGTAGCCTGTATGAAGATAACAGGAGAGATCTTTTCTTTTATTAAGAAAAGAAGCCGAAGAGGAATGATGTCATAAGCATCAAAAGTTTCAGGCAAAAGGACCGTCTGAAAACAAGATGATTATTCGCTGAATCCAGCAAAAAATCTGTGTAAATATTTCCTACGTAGATTTTAGGTTAATCTTATTTGAAAAGGAGGATAAGAAATGTATAGTAAAAAAGGTTTTATTATTATCTGTTTAGTCATTCTTTCAGCCCTTCTCATCACCGGTTGTCTACCCACCACAACCGTAATAACACCAGAAGAGTACTTCACTTTCGATAGCACAACAGGAACAATAACTGGTTATGACATAACCGGTGGATTAGATGTGCTCATTCCGTCCACGATAGGTGGAGTTGCAGTGGAGCATATTGGTATTGATGCGTTCTTAAAAAAATATCTTACCAGCGTAATAATCCCCGACAGTGTGGTAAGTATTGGTCCTTGTGCATTCCGTAGTAACCTACTCACCTCAGTCACCATACCCGACAGTGTGACGAGTATTGATTATAGGGCATTCTCTACCAACCTACTCACCTCAGTCACCATCGGCAACAGTCTAACGAGTATTGACTATGAGGTATTCGCTTATAACCCACTCTCCACAATCACCATAGGGGTTGATGTAGATATTAACAGCGATCCAACTACAATGGGAACAAACCCAGGATTCAAGACAGTATACGACGGTGGAGGCAAACTAGCAGGAACATACAATTATACCGGCGGGGTATGGGTTAAAGTTTGAGCACCACCAATGCTAGTTACAGGAATCACCGTAACAGGCGCTGGTAATAAGACTGAAGTAGTAAATGCGCAAAAATGGTGTCTACAATTAAAAATGCATTCTGTAACTATAGAATAATCTGAAATATTAGGATAGTCAAATAACTTTCTTTATGCCAGAATAAAACATATGGCAAGAGGAGCATTTGTGGCTTCCGGGGTCTATTTAAGGACTAAATCAAGTTCTAGTAACTCGACTTGAACTACTGGAGACTTCTTAGCTTCTGATATAATCTAAAGGATTTGGAATTTAAATACTATACCAAAAGTTCTGCTTATTGACCTTCCCGGGGAGCCAAGAAAGTCAAAAGGCAGAACTTCTTTGTCCAGTGGTTCTGCCTTTTTTGATTCTTAGTAAATGCAAATTATTTCTTCTAACTTTTGATACACTCTTTCAACTTCATTACTTATACAAAAGTTACGAAAATCGCCCTGTCTGGGGAGTGATGGCTGTATTCGGTTTCTTCTTTTGGATGATAAATGCACGTCTATACTCTGCCGAACAAGTAGGAATCGGGATAACCCTTATTTCTATAATGACATCAAGTTTGAGTTTTAGCATCCTAGGCCTTCGAAACGGATTAATTAGATACCTGCCCACATCGGAGAGAAAAAAATAAAAAGATAAATTACGGGCCAATAATAAGGATTAGTACTGCTTCTGGTGGAGTTCGTCAACCTTGCAATGCTGTGTAACCAGTCATTACAAGGTTGACTTAATGACATTAGAGCTTAGTGCTGGATTTGGTGCTTTCTGATTATTTTTGATATAAGAAGTGCAATTGTATCTGGTAATAAATATTTAGTAGTTGTTTTTGCAACAGTAGTAGATTCTTCAGACCCTGAATTAAGTAGAGACTGACTCCATAATAATCTGTAAGTACCATCTTCTTTTAAAACTTCGAAAGTATCTTCTTCATACCAAGGTGGAATTGTATAACAAAAGAAAAATGCTCTGGTTATTCCTGAAGCCTTGAAATATTCAAGCATTTCAGTGACTCCTGCTGCCTGTACTGCTTCATTCTCGGAATAATACACATATCCACCAGAGTCTACATTAAATTCTGATATATAGGCATGGTCAGCTCCAAAAGCAGCAACTATAGAATCTATATTGGTTTTCCAGTTCGCTTCATCCATATAAACCATCCAGCTTAACTGGTCTATATCTCCCCTACCTTCGGTAATCCAATCGGACAAAAATTCACATGAATTGCCATAACCTACATCTCCGTTAGTAAATATTGTCTGAACAGAAGTTGCAAGAGCTCTAAGATTAGTTCTTAATTGAGCATCTGTTAGCGTTGTATCATTATTATGACGTTCTTCTTCGTTTCCTATTAAAAATTCATAAATTTCATTAGCCTGCGCCCACGCAGCAGCAGCTTCAAGGGTAGTTACATAATCATCCCAGTTTGAAGAAGTCAATGTAGTGTTAGATGAACCAACTCCCCAAAGTACATCGAAACCTTTAGCAATTGCTGCCAATGCCGCTGTTTTAGTAACAGTTACATCAGTTGGATAGGTCCAATCTGCCATATGTATACGAATTTGAGTAAATCCAGCAGCAAGTAATCCATCAAAATAAAAGTCGAAATTTTCAGTATCATATACATCTTCAAAACACATCTCTAATCCATACCACTTTATAGGTTCTTCTGTATTCTCCCGGTTTTCTAAATTCCCACTAGTTGTTTCTGAAATGACTGTATCTGTATTTACTATATAACCATTGAATAGTAACAAGGCCAGACAAAGAACTAATAATTTGAGTATACCGATATATCTCACAACTTTTCTCCTTCTTATATATTTAATAAAAGAGTATTTGATTACTTAATCATTAATCATCCGGGTGCAAACAAAATAAGTAGGTATCCTTACAATTTTAGACATTAATTTAAGACTTTATCAAATAAAAACCCTTTAGTAAGCAGAAATCAAATAGATGGATATTGTTTGACTCCCCAAACATAACTATTCTCGTAACTTTCGTACCAGCAATAAACTGAAAATTATAGCAATTTAATTGATTTTTTATCCTTTATAATAACTTCATCTTGCCTTATAATTCTTTTCTATCCACTTTCTATATTCTCCACTTCTAACTCTATCCACCCAGGCCTGATTATTTATATACCATTTGATGGTGGAATCTAATCCTTCCTCAAAATCAAAGTGTCTCTCCCAGCCTAATTCCTTCTTTATTTTATCACAATTTATAGCATATCTTCTGTCATGTCCGAGTCTATCTTTAACGAAAGTAATCAATTTCTTATAATAACCTTTATCTCTCCCTTTAATCTTGGCTATCTTTTCACAGAGAAAATTAACCAATTTAATATTTTCCCATTCATTCTCTCCACCAATATTATAAGTCTCGCCTACTCTTCCCTGATTTATTATCTCCCAAATTGCCTGGCAGTGGTCTTCAACATACAACCAATCTCTAATATTCTTCCCATCTCCGTATACAGGTAAGACTTTTTCTTCTAAGATATTTAAAATCATCAAAGGAATCAATTTCTCTGGGAATTGATAGGGGCCATAATTATTAGAGCAATTAGAAATAGTTGCAGGTAGTCCATAAGTTTTATAATAAGCTCTTACTAAATGGTCTGAAGAAGCCTTGGAGGCAGAATAGGGACTATTAGGCTGATAAGAAGTATTCTCATAAAAATATTTACCCTCTTCGACTGAACCATAAACTTCATCGGTACTGATATGATGAAATAATAATTGACTATAATCTTCTTTTTTCCACACTTCTCTAGCAACTTCTAATAAATTAAAAGTACCCATTATATTGGTTTGAATAAAATCTTTTGGTCCGGATATTGAACGATCAACGTGAGATTCGGCCGCAAAGTTCAAAACAGTATCAATATTATATTCATTGAATATACTTTTCATTCTCTCAAAATTATAAATATCTGCTTTTTCAAAAAAATATCTTTCCCCCTTTAACTTACTATCAATTTCTTTTAAATTCTCTAGATTTCCGGCATAGGTTAGCTTATCTATATTGATTATTCTCCCGTGAAATTTAGTCTTATTAAAAATAAAATGGATAAAATTTGAGCCAATAAAACCAGCTCCGCCAGTTATTAGGATATTCTCCAATTTTCTTTTCATTGAAAATCATTCTCCCTTTTAACCCAAAGGGTTATTGCATCAAGCTAAGAGGATAAAAAATCTGTTAGTGCCTCTTCCCAATTTCTAATATCTAAACTTAATTCCCTCTTTATTTTTTCTTTGTTTAACCATGAACATTTCGGTCTTTTAGTAGGAGTAGGATATTCTTTCGTTTCTATAGCTCTGATCTTTACTTCCTTATTAGAATCAATCATTCCTAATTCTTTTGATTTTCTGTAAATCTCTCCGGCAAATTCATACCAATTGGTAACCCCTTCATTGGTAAAATGATATACACCAAATTTATCGAAATCATTAATAATCATCTTGTAAATCACCTCAACTAAATCAACGGCATAAGTTGGAGTTCCCCACTGGTCAGAGACCACTTTTATTTCTTCTTTTTCCTTAAATAGTTTTAACATAGTGGAGACAAAATTTTTTCCGCCCCTTCCATAAAGCCAGGCAGTTCTAATAATAAAATATTTTTTTAAAGTCCTTTTAATCTCTCTTTCTCCTGCTAACTTGCTTTCTCCATAAACGTTGATGGGCTTGGTTTCATCATCTTCCTTATAGGATAAATGTGTGTCTATTTTTCCATCAAAGACATAATCTGTAGAGATATGAACCAATTTAGCCTGTTTTTCATTAGCGACTTTTGAAATATTTTTTACTCCATCTCGATTTATCAGAAACGCTTTTCCAATCTCTTTTTCTGCTTTTTCTGCGTCAGTATATCCCGAACAATTGATTATCCAGGTTAGCTTTATATTTTTTGTAAACTCCTTTAATCTTGGATAATTCGTTATATCTACTTCTTTATCGCTGGCCAAATAAGATAATCTTTTTCTTTTAAACAACTTCTCTACCTCTTGTCCCAACATTCCTTTATTTCCGATAAGCCAGATCATTTTTAATTATCCTCACTAATAAAATCTAAATAAAAATCATCTTTTGCATCTTCATGCCTAATCTCATCCACTTCTTCTTCCTTATTCCAACCTTTATATAACTTATCCGAATAATTAATTACCATTCCCAGGTCTTCGGATATATTCTTATAACCATGAACGATACCGGGAGGAATTATGATTAAAATAGGGTTATCTCTACCGCCGATGATTTCCATAAAACTACCGTAAGTTTTACAATTTTTTCGATTATTCCAGAGTTTTATCTTAAAACTTCCCGGTCCTATAAAACAAGATACATCGGTTTGCTTGAGATGTTCATGAGGTCCACGGGCTACTCCGGATTTAGTAAAAGCCACATAGCACATTGCCAGTTTCAATCTATCAGGAAGGGTATCTTCCCGAAATGTTTCGACCAAACAACCTCTTTCGTCCGTATATTTGGTTAATCTTTTGATAAGAACTCCTTCAATATCACCTTTTTTAAAATTCATATAACCCTCATTTCATTTTATCTTTTCATTCAAAATTACTTTTAAATATTTTTTGTAATCATTTTCCGGAGATTGATTGATTATTTTTTTTAATTGACCCTGATCAATATAACCCATCCGATAGGCTACTTCTTCAATACAACCAATCTTTAATCCCTGTCGTCTTTCAATGGTAGCAATATAATTTGAGGCATCCATCAGGCTATCTGGTGTACCGGTATCCAGCCAGGCATAACCTCTTCCTAAAATTTCCACTTTTAAATTGCCCTGCTTTAGATATTCTAAACTAACATCGGTTATTTCCAACTCCCCTCGAGCCGAGGGTTTTAAATTTTTAGCAATATCTACTACCTGATTATCATAAAAATACAAGCCAGGTACGGCATAATTTGATTTGGGATGTTTAGGTTTTTCCTCTATGCTTATAACCTTGTTATTCTCATTAAATTCTACTACCCCATATCTTTGAGGATTAGCTATCCAATAACCGAAGATATAAGCCCCCTCTTTTAACACTGCAATTTTCTGTAAAGTTAAAGAAAAATTATGACCATAAAATATATTATCACCCAGTATCAAACATACTGAATCCTTCCCAATAAAATCCTCTCCAATAATAAAAGCCTGGGCAATACCCTCTGGCTTGGCTTGTTCTTGATAGGAAATATTTAAACCAATCTCTTGGCCATCTCTAAATAGCTCCATAAATTTAGGTAAATCCTGAGGAGTAGATATAATTAATATATCTCTAATCCCCGCCAGCATTATAGTTGACAAAGGATAATAGATCATCGGTTTATCATAAACTGGAATTAGCTGTTTGCTGGTTACTTTGGTTAAAGGGCTGAGTCTGCTTCCCGTCCCCCCGGCTAAGATTATGCCTTTCATTATTTACTCCTTTATTTTATTATTAACAATTTTAACAATAAATTTTTCAAACTTTTTATATTGAGATTCACGTGAATATTTACTTATTTTTGAGGCACTTGGTGTTTTCTCTTTACCCCATTCCGACCATTCATTTGATTTAAATATTTTAAGAATATTTATCATTTTTTTTGAAATATCCTCAAGGTCATTAATGTCTGCCCAAATGCCTATATCCATTTTTGCTAAAAATTTTCTTATACCACAATTACTTGTAGTTACCGCAAGTATCGGTTTCTCTGCTCTAAGGTAATCGAACATTTTTCCCGTTAAAACCTCTTCGGCACCTTCCTCCTTGCTATGGATTACCAGAAGAAGATCTGTTTTCTTCATTTCTATTAAAGCCTCTAAAGGAGATACTGGATCATTTATTTGAATCATTGGTTTAAGTAATGGAAAAACATTCAATATTTCAGTTTTATCAACAAATCCAGTAAAAGATAAAATAAAATCATTAGATGAAATTAATCCTTTTTTAAGGCAAGATTCCAGCACCAAAAAAATATTATATGGTGAACGGAAAGATTTTAAACTAAAGCTTAGCCCACCAATATGTTTAATAATGCATGGCCTATGCTTACGACTTAAAAACACTGTATTTACTTTTTCTTTTTTGACATTTTTCCAAAGTTTTTCATTATACCCATTATAGATTAATTCAGAAACAGGTAATCTACACTTATATTTATCAACATAGAATTTTTCTAGTCCCGGAGAAACAAAAACCAAACCATCAGCAGAAGATATTATTCTTTTTTCTATATAATCCTGCCAATATTTTCGGATAAATGACTTTGCTCTAAATAACCCTGTAGACGTCCACCCATCACGAAAATCAACAATTAGTGGTAGTGCAGGATATTGACTTTTCACCAATGGAATAATTCTTAACCAGCTATGGGGAGGTGTAGATATTATTAAAATATCAGGTTTAAGATCGTCAATAATCTTTCTTAGATATTTCTTTAAAGAAGGAATCTCAAGAATACCATCATCTCCAAAAATAAATAGATTATTATATATTTTCCGTATTAATCTATAAATAATTTTACTCCATATTAAATTGTTTGTTAATCCTTTTTTTTCTTCCCTTTCATCTTTTGATATATCATGATTTATTTTTAAATCATGCGAAAATACTTCCTTTGAATTTTTCTTTATCATTTGTTCTTTTTTAAAATCAAAATATTTCAATAATCTACCTGGTAGCAAGGGAAATATTCTCACTTTATTTAAATATTCTTCCCACCAAATGGGTCCATTATTCAGATTATCTCGTCTACCTGAACCAATTAGTGAAACTTCATGATCTTTTTTTATTAAGTAATAACTAAATAATACTACTCTTTGTATAGACCCGGAGATACTCACATAAGGGGGAATGTCTTTTGCTATAATCAATATTTTCATATTCTACCCTTTCGTCTATATTTTTATCTAAATCACAAACTATTTATTTTTTAGTATAATATTCACACAATATAAACAAGGTTTTTATACAAATATGGGAGCTAGCCATTATGAATTTTTCGCATAGTAAAACGAAAAAATACAATATTTATTCTTCTAAATGGGAAAAGTGTAATTAAAAAATTTTACAATGTTGAAATCTTTCTTTTTAAACAATAAAATTTTATTCCTGAATTTCTTAGAAATTCTGGGTTAGACACTATGCTAAATTTATAATTTAATTTTCTATCCTTTAAAATATTCTGAATTATCTCTTTTACTTTCTTGCCAGTCCCAATGGGAACAGCAGATTTATTAACTACTACTTATAATCGCTCATATAATAGGTGATATCTTTTACTGCTTCAAAGACCTATTTTAATTCTGCACTACCATCTTCTTTTTCCGGGATTCGCGCGGTTATAAATATCACTTCACTATGGGAACGGTATATTTTTAACCTTAGTTTTACTTTTAAATAATTCTTTATCTACTTTCTTTATTGAATGAATGCTCTATTTTTGTAATGTACCATAAAAACATTGAGAATGATACAATACCAGAAGCCCACATTATAATACTGGTTGCATAAGCTGCTCCAATTGCTCCGTATTTAATTATAAAAAAGTAATCAAGTAAAATATTTATGAATAGCATGCAATATGCATTAAATACGTTCCAGTGTGCTTTACCAAGAGCTCCCAATATATTACCAAATGGGATTCTAAAAACAAAACCACCAGCTATACCAATTATTAAAACTCTGGCTATCTGATAGGAATTTTCATAATTACTACCAAAAATTATTTTAATTAACGGTTTGGAAAATAAATAAATTGGAATTAGAATAACTATCACTAAAACGGAAAAAAGTATTACATATTTTTTGGCTTGGCTTTTTAAAAATTTCACATCCTTAAAATTTTCAGCAATTAAAACAAAGTCCGTTACCATAAATGACATCGGAATAAAAATTAGGTTATAAGGAATTATGGTTGCTACCTTATAAAGTGCTACAATTTTTGAATCAGCCAGTAATAATCCAATTAAAAATATATCCAATGAATAGAGAATTTGTCCGGCTATTGAACCTAAACCGACGTTAAAACCATAAAACCAAAATTTCTTTTTATCCAGATCAAGAAAGGCATTTCCGAAATATAACTTTTCTTTCTCTAATTTTGTATAAAATAAAATAAATACTATTAAAGGAGTGATAACAGATGCAACTGCATATCCATACCCGGAAAATAAAATAACACCGACCACAGAAAGGGAAAAAGCTAAAGAGCTATTGATCAAATTTGAAATTGCATACTCTTTATTTTTCTTTTTAATTCTTTTATAACTTTGAAGAGTTTCAAAAAGACTCTCAGTTAAAAGAAAAAAAGATAAAATAACTAGATAGATTCGCGCTGATTCAATTTTTAAAGAATACACACAAGAAAATAAAAACAAAAAAATAATAATAAAAATAGAAAAAAAAGCCCCTCGTGTCAAAGAATATCTGAATAATACATTCTTCTCTTCATCTGAAGATAATATTGAACCAAATCGCAATAATGAATACATTGCACCAAAACCTGCAAAGGGTTGGATCATCATAATAATTGATTTGGCATAGGAAATACTTCCATAAATATCACTGGTAAGTAATCTTACAACAACTAAAGAAGCTAGGAAACCAAGAACTTTACCATACAAATCCGAGCCAAAGATATGAAAACCTCCCCGGTTTTGATAATCTTTTAAAAGGTCTATAACTTTTTTAATTATCTTTCCCTCTTTCTTTATCCCTTTAGTAATCCTATTTTGAATTTTTAAATATTTTCTTTATTAAGTATTTGATAATTCCATATATTTCTAAAATATTCTGAGGGCGTACATAAACAAACTTGCATCATGGGCAACTATCATAGAGGAGGCATAGAAACAATGTTTTCACCAATTTCAACTACTTAGGAAATAAAAGAATCAATAGAACTGTTATGAAATTTTTTTTTAATCTTATGTAATATCGGTTTATTTTTATTAATTAATCCTTTTATGAAATTTGCTCAATTTCCAACCTTACTATTGTTATCTAATAAAAATATTCGCTTTCCAGATTTATTCTATATTATGCATTTTCATTGCAGCCAATAAAGTAAGTACTTGAGTCTTCTCTAAAAAGCCTCCTTTATTGAATAAATATTCTACATCTTTCTTCAGAAAAGAATTATCCATTAATAAATCTATGTGGTTTTTATAATAACTATACATAAAATTTCTAAGATTCGAGTTACAATTATACCAACATTCAAATGGGTTCATAGAATTTATTGGACTTGGACCAAATACTTTCCTTTTTATATATCTATATACTCTTTTAGAAAACATTTCCAAAGGAGTTGTAGTTATTTTTGCATTAGTTTTTTCCCAGGGATATCTTACTATTTCGGGAGCAAATTTTATTATCCATTTTAGATAAATTTGTTCCTCATATCTATATTTAGGGTCAATCTTTATTGCATAATCAAGAAAATCTATATGAAGAAGTGGAGAAACGGTTTCACTGAAACATTGAGCCATTAAATCACCGTTAAAAATACCATTAATACCTCTGTTGTAAAAACCAAACATCTCTCCTGATTCATATTCATTGGCTAAATTTTCTAATGTACTTAAAGGAATCCTGTCTGTCAGTTTAGTCGAATAAGCTATTGTTTTAATCATATCAGATGACAATTTAGAATGAAAGGGCCTTAATAAATAAGAACCAAGAACCGCATCGCCCATTTGCCCTGTATGTAAAAGACCAAAATCAGTCCAATCAATGAGAGATAGCGTACTCAATGAGTGTGCAGCTCCTGAATAAAGTATTAAACCACTATTAGCAAGTAATGGTTTCTTAATATCCATAAGATAATTGCCATTATCCAAGCTATGAAATAAAAATTCATAATTAAAATCTGAAGCTATTTTTTTAGCTATTTTCTCATCGAGATAATCACTCTGCGAAAATGTTATACAGAGTAGATTTTTATATTTAAGTTTCTTGGCATAGGTAATATTCATCCTCGAGTCCAATCCTCCGCTGAGTGTAGCAATATGTTTATAGTTAAATTCTAAATCTTTTTCATATTCCTGTCTTATCGCTATTTTAAATCTTTCATCTAATATGCTTATCGCTTTTCCTGGTGAATCTAAATTGTAAGGATTACTTGTTAATTTATAATATTGAATTATATTTATTGTACCATTGTGTAAAGTTAAAATGGAACCTGGTTGTAATCGCTTAATTTCATCAGCTAAAGTATAATTACCTAACATATAACCAAAAGTTAGAAGAAAATATGAGCCTAATTCACATAATTTTGGTTCGTAATCCAATAAATGCATCATGTCTATTATCACTTTAAATTCAGATCCAAAAATCAGACATTTACCCAAATTGTCCCAAAAGTAAAAAATAGGCTTTAAAGAAAGATGGTCTGTAAAAATATGCCAAATATCTCTTTTTTTATTGTATATCACCCCGGAAAAAGGTCCTCTTAATTCATTAACAAAGGAAGGTCCGTTTTTTTTATACATCTTTTCTATTAATTCAAAATTATTGGAAACAACATATCTATTCCGTAAGTCCTTTGCGTTTAATATAGCCCCATCTAAACAAATAAAAATATCATCATCATCTTTAAAAATTTTATCATCAATAAATTTTGGGATAAAAAACCTTTTAATCCATGCTTTATCAAAATATTTTTTTTCTTCTGATAATTTTTTTAAAGAACTAATTTTTATATCAAACGTTTCATATTGACAATGATTATTCTTGATGATACCTACAAACCCTGGCATTTTTCCTCCAAATATAGCATAACCATACGTATTTAGCTTTGTAAAAGTTCTTTATACATTTGAATCCAATCATTAATATTTTTATCACAACTCGATAGATTCCAAATAATTTGACTATTTCCTTTACAACTTTCTTTTAAATTTCTTATATTGTTCACTAAGTATAACAACTTTTCTCCCACTTCACCCACAGAAGAGACTTTTAGCATAAAAATTCCTTTTTCTTCTAAAATTTTATATGGTAACCAATCACCCGTAATTACTATATTACCAGTGTATAAACTTTCTTGCATAGAACCCGATAGCTGATCAGAAATTTGTAAATTAATCATAATATCAGATGCTTTTCTTAATTGAGCAACTTCATAATCACTTAAAAAATCAGTTAATATTCTGTAATTTAAATTACTTTTATCTAGTAAACCCTTTACCTTTAAAAAATATTTCCTAACACACCCATACGTAAAAGGAAATAAAAAAAAAATATTATCTGGTAATTTATGTTTAACTATTTCGATGGACTTAATTATTTTAATATGTTCATTGCCTTGGCTGGCATTATTTCCACATGTTACAACTAAAGTATCAGCAGAAATGTTAAAGGATTTCTTGCAAACTTTTTTTGATATATGCTCAATATTTCTTAATATCCCTAAAATAACTAAGCCAAAACTTTTTATTTTTAATTTATTTTTATCAATCTTTTTAAAATATTTACTAAATTCTTCTAATGTTTGTTTAGTGGTAAAAGTTACTCTATCAGCATTTTTAATAATATTATATTGGATCTTTTTTCCCCTCCAATTTGTCCTATAAAAATCGCTACCCCAAATTGAAATTATCAATTTCTTACAATGGTTTCTAATTTGCTTATAAAGATATCCATAATCTTCACTTAGATAATGAATATGGCAAACATCATAATTACCTAACTTTTTTATTTGATTAGCCAAGTTCCTTAATCGTAAAAGTCCTCTAATTTTTGGTATACGATTTATAATTCCATAATTGCTTTCGGAAATTTCATAAACATTATTAAAATATTTAATAAATTTTTTTACATAATTTTTTTGTTGAGGTTGAATAGGATCGGTAAATATATCAACCTCACAATTCATTTTAGCTTTCAATTCTTTTACATAATTTAAAATAAAGGTAGAATTAATATTACCTAAAATTAAAATTCTTAGTTTCATAAATTCTCCCAACAATTTTATTCTTTGAAATTTTTATTATATATTTTCCTGGCTTTCTCATAATCCTCCACTAGACCGATATCTATCCAATAATCCTTTAATAAATACCTTGTCATAGGAATTTTTAACTTTAATAATTTTTTTATTAAATCATCGATTCCAAAATATTCGTTATAAGAAAGATAATTGAAAATATCTGGTTTTAATATATATATACCTGCTAATATTTCAAATTTTAAATCAGGTTTTTCTGTTACTTTAGCTATATAATTTCCATTTGTTTCTATACTTCCAAATCGGAAAGGAAAAGTAATTATTTTTGTAATAATCGTAAGAGGTGATTCTTTAAATTTAACTGCAAATTTATAAATATCTTTAAAATTTGCTTTGGTCAAAATATCACCATTTATAAGCAAAAAAGGTTCAGTTAGTTTGTCTTTTAACAATGTAATTGGCCCACATGTTCCTAAAGTTTTGCTTTCAATACTATAATATAACTTAACATTATATTTTTTACCATTTTTTAAATAAGATTCAATGTAATCGGCTTTATAATTTAAAGCTAAATATATTTCATTAAAGCCATTTCTTTCCAATTGCTCAATTTGTACTTCTAATAAAGTTTTTTCCCCAATCGGTAACAAGGGCTTCGGTATTACTTCAGTAAAAGGCTTTAATCTAGTGCCCAATCCACCAGCTAAAATGACTGCTTTCATTTGTCCCCCCCCCCGAAAATATTTCTTATATCGAAACTCACACCCTTACAGATGTGGTGTGTATTTATTATATATAGTATCGTATGTCCGGGCTTATCGAGAAATTACTCTAATCCACATCCTTACAAGTGGAGATTTTCCACTATGTTAAATAAATATATTTTCTCAATTTTGCAACTATATTATTGAAATTTTTCTATATATTTAGGCATAAGCTTTAAAATAATTAGTGAAAAACTTTTTGATATTATATGTAATTTTGCAGCAGGATAATTCAATTTAAAAGTTCTTTCAGCGCTATAAATTTCTGTTATAATTTCAATTTCTTTTTGACTTTTTTTAATAATTTTTTTATTTTATCTTCTAATGCCAATATTAGTCATAAATAATTAATAAATTGGATTTCCTATATCTTTAAAAATTTCAAAATTGTTCCTCCACACTCTAATGTTTCCTCATCTGGATGAGGAGCAATTACTAATATTTTCATTTTACACTTCCTGAAACTATTAAATTTATATCAAAATATTTATTTAATTTAATAATAACTGGCTTTAGTAAACCATAATCAGCTCGCATAGAAGGAAATACTGCAATTTTTTTCATTATATTTTCTCCAAAGCCATATTTAGTTTATCTGCTATAAATTTCATATCAGATAGATTATATCTATAATCACAGCGAATTGAAAATATCCTACTTGAAATATTATCTTCTTTTCTCAACCAAGACATATCCCAATGTATAGGGCAAAATATTTTATTATTAGCTAATTTATTTCTGATATAATCTCTATCATTTTCATTATTAAAAAATAAAATAATAAATTGTGACAAATATTGCTTGTTTATTATTTCTATCTTATTATTTAGTATAATATTATTCATTAAATAATTAAAATTATTCTTTGTTTTTTCGCACACTTTTTCAAAATCAAATCTCTTCAATATATTTTTTGAAAAATAAGTCATTTTATAACCATAATCTTTTGCATTGGATAACATTTTTTCCATCTTTATAAATACTCTTAAACTTTCATCATTTTTAAAATTACCCATTTTACTATAGCCCCTTGATAACATAGCCCCCGCTCTCTTAAAACTAAAATCCTCTCTAATACAATCTTTAAAAGAAGGAAGATCTAATACATTACTTCCCAAAAAAGCTCCATCTGGAAAAGGACCAATTTTTCTAAGGCTCATTATAACAAAATCAGAATTTGTAAATACATAACCAATTTTATCTATATTTATTAAAGAATGGCAAATATCTGAAATAATTCTTATATCTTTCCCTTTTAATCCTTCATAAAGATTTTTTTGAATAATTCCAAAATAATTAATGATATAAATAATGTCTTTGTCTTTTATTTTATTTATAAAATCATCTGAAATGGATAAATCTATATTTGTTTTATAAAACAATATTTCTTTTCTGGTTTTTTTAATAGGATAGTATATGGTTTTACATAAATAATCAGGAAGCCAAATTCTTCTTGATTTCAAAAAATTAACTAAAGAAAATATAGCATCCCTGCCAGTAGAAAAATATTCTATATGATTAATATTATTACTCAAATAATCATAAAAAGAATTTTTTATTTCTTTCCCTAATAATTCGGGATATAAATAATATTCTCCACCTATCATAATTCTATTTTTTCCTTAATAAAATAATTTTTATTTATATTTTAACGTCAGTAAATACATTGCCAATTTGAGCTATTTATTTAATTCAATGGCATCCTTAATTAAAAACATTTTGGAATTAAACACCCGGTATTTTTTTCTTAATTTGTAGTATTTTTCTTTATCAAAGATTATTTTTGATATATAAAAATTTAATTTATCTGTAGCAAATTTCCTTTTAAATTTAGAAAGTCCATCATTGCCTTCTATTGAAATTCCCCCTCCTAAATGAAGCATATTTTCTCCTAAATTTCCATATCTTAATATAGCTTCAGCTATTAAAAAATCCATTGGGCGATATTTAGAATAATCTCTGTTAAATGCACTGTAATGATAATGTACTAACTTTAAATCATCCAATAAAAATATAGAACCACCAATAATTTTATTACTCCCTTTTCCCCTAACCAGGGCTAATTCACAATTATCTTTAAATAAATTAAAATGTTTTTTAAAAAATCCTATTTTAAAAAAATAGTAATCATCTGCTTCGTTATATTTCATAGCTTCTGTATAAATTCGAAAAAAATCTAGCAATTCATTTTTCTCTAAATCACCGTATCTTCTAAATTCAACTTTAAGCTCATTTTTTACAGCATAATTAATTGCCCATCTTAATTTTCCTTTAGCATTTTTAGTAAATTCTTCTAAATTATTATAGGGTTTTAATTTTCTAATAAAAGTTGTTCTATTAAATTCGTTAAATTTTTCTGGTACAAAATCATGATTTAATAAAAAAGGAGAATTTCTTAAAAATAAATCTATAATATTATTATCTCTCATAAAATTATTAAACTCTTTCCAATTGCTCTTTAATGCTAATTTTAGACCTTTATTATTAGAATTATTAGAATGAAATCCCCCATATCCATATGCAGAATAAGTTTCATAAATATTTTTATCTATTTCCTTCATTAAAAAAGGCAAATATATTTCTGAACTATCTTTCAATATAATTTTTAAAATCTTACATTCAGATTTGTCATTTTTCGCCATTAGCTTCAAATAATTTTCAGTAAAATAAATGGGCAAATTTATATTTTCTATTTTCTTAACAAATGAAAAATCCATTTAATATATCTCTCTATTTTATTTCAAATTTTACATCGATTTCGTTACTTTCAAATATTTTATAACATCAATTAGAATAATCTTTTTTAGCCATTTAAAGTCTCCCTAATTATCAAAGCTGCCTTCCTTATATCTCCTTCCTCATTCAAAGTC
>SDBU01002826.1_pt1 | contig 22574 bp, 45 predicted proteins | sample 2277071 | NCBI WGS metagenome assembly SDBU01 (sample SAMN10397929, study PRJNA504765) | marine sediment metagenome | isolation source: marine sediment core GS08_GC12, 126 cmbsf | place: Arctic Ocean: Gakkel Ridge, Loki's castle | collected 2008 | reverse complement strand
CTCATCAATCTCACCATTGAACAACTTACGAGGATACGTGAATTTAGCGAACTCCTGATATTCAGGATCGTCAAACAATCCACGAGCGGCCTTGACTGAGAGAACCAGGACATAGTTGTTATCAGGCATCGGAGGTATAATATTTCCAGTATTACCTGGCCCAAAGATACCCGTTCTCGCTGCATCGACCATTTCCTTCAAGTGCCAGAAGTTGAACTGATCAGTGGCAAGTGTGCTGGGTGTTCCATCTACGTCCCACGCCTGCGACTCCACTCCAGTGGCTTGGTAGATCAACTTTGACGTCTTCATCTCATCAGCCACTTCCTCATCTAGCACTTTCATCTCATCATTCAGAATGACCTTCTGAACTGGATTGGAAGGATTAAACTCGCTAAGGGTTTCTAGTTTGCCAGTCCACGGAATACTATTTCCATACTCAGTAACCCGTAGATTATCCTTAACGATTGAAAACTTTGTTTCAGGGATGTCCTGAAACTCACCAATCTTTCCGCCTTGACTCTCAGCCATTGATACTTTATCGAAGTCAATGGTTTCATCTCGATGTTTGCCGTATCCTGGCTCAGGCCTCGTAAACTGCCGGAAAACATACCGACTAGTATTATGAAAACGAAGCTTGCTGCTCAGGAGTGGATTGGCAAAGTGACCGCCATCAGCGGCGATACTCCATGCTTGTCCTGCCATTTTCGTTACTCCTTATTTCTCAACAGGTCCAAAGTGAGAAGCAATATCTAGTTGACGTCCTTTAATGTAATCAACTAAATTCTCCTCGCTATCTTCATCAGCGACAACAGGGTCAGCAGGTCGCCTTCCACCATCGCCTCCACGTGGACCTTCTACATAACCATCACCTTTAGGAGCTCCACCGCCAGCCGGTTGGCCTTCGGCCTTTACTGTAGCCAAATACTTTCTGGCCATCTCAGCTGCATCTTTCAAGCGATCAGGGATAGACTTTCGCGGGTCGGTTTCGCCCATAAAAGTTCTCATAACTCGCTCATGTTTGGCAAGGTCTGGATTCTGTGCTTTAAAATCACTCACAGCCATTGCACCGGTAACACTATCACCAACAACTTTGACCATCCTCTTTTCCATTTTAGCATCTCGCTCATCAAGATACTTGCCAGGATTGACCAAAAAGTCAGCTGTGTCTACACCGCCACGACCGTAAGGATCTGACACTCTTCCAGAACCTTGATCTATATCAATCGCTGGGGCTCCAGGAGTAGCCGTTGGCCCTTGAGCCACGACATCTTCTAACAAGCGCTTTATTGAGGAGAGTTCCTCGGCTTGCGCGTGAAATGCCTGTTCCAATCCCATATAGCCCTGCTCGACTGCTTCTTCGAGCGTATCCCACTTGCCAGCTATCTTTTTCTTAGCTCCTCCAGTGCCACCATCCTGAGGACCAGCACCAGGTTGGTTTACCTCAGGTTTTTTAACTGGGTCCATAAAATCTCCTATGTTGTTGATGTCCGGTTACCGGACACATTGCCATTAGCCTCCACAATCTTCCTCATCACATCTACTGCATTTCGACCTTTTAGCATATTATTTTTCATTTCCCTTCTGATCCTCCAGACCTCACTAATCTTAGCCCTCAAATCTAACATCGGGCCTAATTCAGGCGGAGTGTTCTCGAACTGATCCAATAAGGCACCTAGGCGTCTTTCAATAATTGGATCCATCGCCTTCAACACCAACTCACTGGAATAGCCTAATTCGGCTGAATCATGTAAGATATCAGCCCGCTCTTGTAAGGTTCCGAAAGGTTTAGGATTAGGTTTAGGGTTTGAGTTTAAAGCCACGTCTTAAATCCTCCGTACTTTGACCAGTCGCTTTTTCAATTTCTTTTAACTTTTTAGTCTGAAAACGACTCCTGAGTTTTTCCAGGAAATTCTTACTTCCCTTTTTATCCTTCCCAGGTAGAGTTGACTTCTTAACTTTACCATCCGAGGGAATCGTAGTGCCACCATCTTTTTTAGGCTTGTCCACGAAACTGCCCAGTTTAGCCATCCTTCGTTTAAGTTCAGCTTCTGAAATGTGTCCGCTCATATTATCTTGTTCTCCTTGCATTAGGATTGTTAGCTGATCCACCCTGACTAGCACCTTGATCCGCGTTCCGCTGTTGCATAGGCGTCTTTTGTCCTGTAGGTATCCCCTGCCCACCGGCATTTTGACCAAGTGGCATTGTAACACCTCCCTCACCTGGTTGTAGCAGGAGCCTTCTCGGGTCCCATCCAAGAGGTAGGAAGATTTCTTCAAGGGCTGCATCTATATTGATCCGCTCCAAGAAGCCAGGCAAGTAAGACATTAGTGTTAAGAACTCTTTAAACTCGCCCATTTTCTGAGCCATTTCAACCATAATGCTTAGGCCACGTACTTTGAAATTGTAATCTCCAATCATTATTGCGTAGCGCTCTGCCGGTGATAGCTGTTGGAGCAGTACCGACACGCTCATAAATGCCTCGACAAGCCTCGGTAGCATATAATTATTGTGATACTGGTAAATGACTTTTGAAGCCATACTCACCGTCGGCTCAATAACTGTCACTTCAAGATTCCTTGCCGATTCATCCAAGCCTTCTAAAGCTGCTTGTGTCTTTATATTGACTTCGCCCAGGGTCTCGCCACTCGCTGGACCCTGACCACTCACAAATTCATTCATGAAGCTACCCTCTTGATAGAACTTTTCAAACAGCCCTATCATATTCATAGCTTCAGCTGGTACCTTGCCTACATCAATAGTTTCGATTAAGGGCTGACCTGGACTTAAATCACTATCTTTAGAAAACACCTTCCCAGGATACAACCCACTACGTGCTTCATTAGGGTCACTTAGCTGTTTTACGTCAATAGCAAATGCCTTCAGCGCATCATAAAGGGCTCCATCAGCCACGAGGTTACTCATGTTAGTGATTGATTTAGCTATCTCCACTACATCTTCAACCATGCCTCGGCCATAAGTGCTAAAAGGCAATTGGTAAGGAGTGCCAATCACGTAAGGTGGGTCCTTGTGGAAGAATGGATTAGGCCGGGCCTTCCTGATAAGCGTATCTTCATTTGCCAGTGTAAAGCTCGCATCGGCCATAACGAGCCGCCCATCAGTGTCATAGATGTCATACCAAAAGTGATACAGGTCTATAAGCCTCAAGTAATCGTTAGGATTGGCTGGCTTTTCAAGATCAGATGATGGTGCCGCTCCGCCATGGCTAGTCCATTGATTCTCATCAGCCCGTACTCCACCAGTTGTTATCTTCTCTCGTAACTTCTTGACTGCTTCTTTGTCATAAATGCCTTCGTCAGCCATTTGCTCGATAGAATTCAAGGTGGCTTGATCCTTCTCTATAATTCCCCTTCCGTTAGTGTTAGGTATAACCCACAGAAACTTAGGATTTATTGCTTTGATTCCTAATTTGCCTCTAGCATGTTGCTTGAGATTGATCTGCTTCTCTTCACGAGTCGTGGAGCCAACCTGAACCCCAAACTCCATCACCGGCTCTTCAATGGAGTTGATGGTAACTTCCGGTTTAAAGTCTCTTGTTGCTGTCCACCAGATTTTCAAAGCCGATACACTCGTAATAAGGCCTATACGAAAAGCCATGACAAGCTCTTCAATAATATTACTTTGGTCAAACCAATAGTCAGTCAACAGCATTGTGTAACGACCTTTAGTTTTCCCAAGTGAGCTCTCAGCTTGGATTCCATAGAAAGGTGCCAGCTTCAGCAAAGCCTTCCGGAAGAGCGCAACTGCCCTATCAACTGAGGGCCTGACTTTGGAAACTGGCACCTTATGCTGCCACCAAGCTTTTTCACTCCAGTCGTATTCATTATTGTAGATGCCCCACGCTGCATCCCAAATAGCTTCTCGTGGCCTTCTATGCTCATCAGCCATTTGCTTCATAGCGCTAAAATAGGCTACAAGTGCTGATTCGCTCAATGGATCCGGAGCATTACTTTGCTGGACTTTTGCAGGTGGCGCATCTTTTCGTGCCACGCCTATCGCTAATGTATCTTCTGCTTTTACTTCTAATGCCATCATATCACCGCATAACTAGCTGGTTTGGTTTGGGTTGTAAATCTCGGTTCGACAATCTGTATTGGATACTCAGGTGTCAAAACTGTCCTCCGTATTTTTGAACAGGCATATTGTAGTGCATCATGAATATGGCTAAATATGTTTTTATCAGGCTGACCTTTAAGAGTGCCCTTATAATAAGGATAGTGATAACCACCATCAAAGCCCTTAATCAACATCTCACAACTTGGATCTACACTCATGATTGGCAAGCCACGTACATTACCCTTTAGGAAGTCAATCACTGCTATCTTTCTCGCTACAGGTGCATTCTCGCCCATAATGATCTTTTTAGCCTTCAATGGAAGCGCGGCAAGTAACTGGATATAGCGCCGACCATCAGTTCCCACACGATTCCCGCCGGTGGGATCTACCATTTCAACAAACGAAGCTCCTGGAAACCACTCATTACTCAACCTACTCACTTCATGGATGAATCGCTCAGTATCAATATCCACACCTACAAGTTCCCGAAGGACTATAAGCCGCTCATGAACAATCAACTGAACAAATATAGTCGCGGGATAAAGTCCGAAGTCCCATCCTCGAACGACGACCAAGTTAGGATTCCATCCAATAGGCGTCCGACTAGCATGAAACTCATGACTCCAGTGGTCCATGTAGACTGGTTTACCCTCAAGAGCGGCCCAAAATAGCTCGTATTCTCGTAGCCAATCACTACTTCCCAAACCTGCTTTTGTGGTATCTTCCCATTCTTTACTCCTTTTTGCTGGATCAGCACTTCGATGCAGTCTAATGACTCTAAAATGGTTTATCGCATTGTCCCAGCACTTCATGCCTTTCATCACCTCAGTGATGTTAGCACCTTCAGGCAACTCCTCCCGTTGCTCCTTAAGCTCCAGTTCCAAGGAGGGCAGGTCGAGGGAAGTTATTTTCAAAGTGCTACCTCTGGCACTGTCAGGCCCATTGGTTTTGCTGGCCTGGCTGCCTCTATCAAACGATTTAAGGCATCTATTTGAGCATTAACTCTGTTTAGCATGAGTTGAAATTTCTTACTGTCTCCATCTGCAAAGGCCACTTCAAACGCTGCATAGAATACACTAACCAAGTCCCTATGACGCCGAGCAACAACTTGATCTATATCGGCACCTAACATTGTAAGGAAGGCCAATTTTTGTGTCGTAGTTTTTATTCGAGCATCCACTTTGACAATCTCAGGTTGTCTATCATAAAGTGGCATACTCACTGTCACACACCCAGCCAATAACAATATAGGAATTAATAGTAAAGGTTTCATATTACTTCTCAAACATACCTTTTGGTGGCGGGAATCCTGGTAAAACTGTAAAAACTTCTAGGTTGATCGTGTTGAGATTGGTAGTGCCTACTGTCACCACGAAAGGCATGACTATGTACTCAACATAATTTGTAGGGCGTGGATCGGACCAAAGCTGTAAAACCACGTTTAGGTTTATGCCAGGACCATATATCAGATAGACAACCCACTGTCCGGGACCAGGAACTGTCACTGTGGTAGCAACATTACGAACATGTGTTTTGGACCTTTCGATAATATTGCCTTGTTTATCCCGAAGCCAAACCCTAACCCGACTGCCGTGCCACTCAGCTTTGCCCTCTTGTAGAGCCTGGGCTACTTCTCCAAGACCTGTCATAGCAAAAGCTGAATCTAACCGGCTGAGAATCTTAGCCTGTCCGGTTGTAGTGAAGGAGCACTTAGAAACTGTCAGTTCCATAGGTCCTGTCTGTGCGACTGTGCAGGTTGAGGCCAAAGGCGTGTCTCCTGCGTGTATGATACGCTGTCCTATAGAAGCAAAAGGCGTATCAGTTCCACCTAGAAGTAAAAAGAAAAACAGCAAACTGATCCAAATCTTTTTCATATTACTGCCCTATAACCATATATCTGACATCAGTCAAATTTTCAGCTGAAGTATTCGAAAGAATCTTGAACGACATTCCCGTGGTGGTAAGTGCATCAGAGGCGCTCGCCATAAGACCAGAAGTGTCAGTGCTGCCTGCACTTCCCACCCCATCTGGGGTACCGGAATATGCAGTTGGAAAAGTTATAGCTATGTTTAGCCTGTAGACGGCCTGATCACTTGATCCCACCGCCCCAGGATTTGTAGCTGCATACTGAAGAGAATCTCCGGCCGAAATTAGATTTCCCATCACGAAAACACTTGATCCCAAACCGTGAACCTGAGAGGTATCATTTGAAGTTGAAGCGTGGGGCAGCTCGCCGGTTACGTCTGCCGACAGATCAATATTAGTGATTGAATTGCCCGTTGCATTAGCATCAATAGTTTTGTTGGTAAACGTAGTTGTAGAAGAAGCAGTAACATCTCCACCGCCCCCTCCAGGATAAGGGGTTGCCCACAAGTAATTACTGCCCAAGAATAAAACGAAGGCAAGTGCAAATGTATTCAGCCATTTATTCATTGTTATAATCTCCCTCCTTGCATCAACAAACGCAACACGGAAGGCCTACCCGAAACAGTCGGAGCCGGAGCCGCCGCAGGAGCTTTCACAAACAATTGAGGACGGTGGAACTCAAGGAAAGGATCGGTGTAGAGGTTCCAGACTTCGCGAGCACTGAGAGCCCGATTATAAATACGGGCCTCATCAAACCTTCCCGAGTTGAATCTACTAAGGCCTACGTTACTATCGTTGCACCCTATGTGTACCACGCTGTCTGCGCTTGTATTAATAGCTTGCGCCCCAGAAGTTGAGCTGGCATCTAGGACACCGTCCATGTAGTGTACTATGTCGGTAGCACTGATGCCGTCCAAAACACTAGTAACCATGTGCCAGTTACCGTCGTCTACCACCGTGGAAGTGCCAACGTTAAATCCACCCTGGACCTCAGTTCGAAGACGGTCCGCGTTGACCGAATCTATTCTAAACTCATAACGCTCTCCATTGGCCGCGGTTCCGTTCACATCCCCCCAGAAAACAAATGTCTCATCTACGGTAACCTCGCCCGCGTGTAGAATCCATAGATTGATGGTTCTATTCTGAGATCCTGTGATGCCAGTTTTATCTGCCAGTATGCAATCATTAGATCCATCTAAATCTAGAACATATCCAAATTGTCCAAGAACCCAGTCTGTGGCCGGGTCCATGTCAGTCAGGGTACCATCATTGCCAAAGCCGCTGATATCTCGAACTTTGGTTCCCCCACCTTCGCCTATGATCCAGTGCTCAACTACGCCCCGGTAGCGTGAATGCTGGCGATAAACAGTGCTGGCTATTTCACCGAAAGACGGTTTTGTATCCCTTCTAAACGAAGACAATCCAAGACTGCTTACTAAGATTGCAACAATAAGGGTAAAGCTGGTTATAAAAGACCAGTATTTTAGTTTATTGAATCTCATTTACGATACCAGTCATTAAAACGCTGCTTTCAATATCATCCGTGCCACAAAGAGTAGCCCCACTGTTATTGAACATTACCAGCTGTCCATACCGTTGAAAAGGTGAAAACACCGCAATAAAGGCAGTTTGAGTATCTTGATTACCATTATTGATATGTGATCCAATGTAAGTCATCTGTTTGACACCTTCATCATCAGTAAATCCTGTAGGTGCATAAAGACCGTCAACACCATCCGACTCCCCAGGATTTCCTTCAGTAGCGCCTGCTTCGCTAGACGCAGACCAGTAAAAATCAACAGTCTTACCAGCAGTAACAGCAGCGAACCATTCCAGAGTTGCAGCTACAGTGAATAGTGTAGGATGATTTACACCCAAGTCAACCTGGTCACTGTTTACGGCAGCTTGATCTGCCAATCCCGTGCCACCTTCGTCACAAGTGAAGTCAACAACAGATGGGGTGCCGCTGGACATATCACTAAGGCCCGTAGGTATATAAACAGAAGATTGAAATGAATATTCAGTCGTAACTTTTTGCTGAACCTCATTCACCGCGTAAGTAGCTGAAAAGCTACCAAACAATAATGCAACCGAAAAAATAAGTGTTTTAAATAATTTCATTTAACTATCTCTCCTATACCAAAGGTGCATTTCCATATCTTCATCATCAAAAGTGGTTGATCCTTCCTGATGATATACCACATGAGTAATTGAATGAAACGGCTCAAAAATTAACTGGCAATTAATCTTTGCACTTGCAAAGTTATCCAGGTAATCAGTACCTTTGAATGAAACCACCGCCACAACTATCTGTGCGTTGGCCAATGAAAGGTCAGCGGTATCTACTGTAATAGATGGATCTGCATCAAAAAAAAGCACGCTACCATCCTCAGCAATAGGTGTTCCAAGTGAAGAGATCAAGCACATCTTAGTCAGGGCACCCGAACCAGTGATTGTAATTGCTTTACTAGCGCCGAGGTTTGTAGTGGCAATCTGTGTTTCACCCGAACCATCAAAAAGCGAAAGAACCGCCACTTCAGTAGTTGGCGAGTTGGCGTTAAGTAAACCAGCAGTAGCCACTACATCATTATTGCCTGCAAGATCCACTACCACTACATCAGACCCACCAATCTGCACATCCAAATTTGTAGCGGTGACAGCTATTGAAGCATTATCAACTGTTACATTATGACCGTCAGCAAGCTGCGCAGCCGCTGTAGCTAAATCAGCACCACCAGATTGTACATCCAGGTTAGTAGCAGTAACTACTATACTGGCATTATCTACGGTGACATTGTGGCCATCAACTAACTGACCTGCAGCAGTCGCCAGGTCTGCGCCACCGCTTTGTATATCAAGATTGGTCGCTGTAACCGTAACTGTAGCGCTAGAATCAACAATAACATTCATAGCTCCAGCGCCATCTGAAACTGTCAGCGTGCCTTCAACAGCAGTTTCAATAGCTTCGGTGTCAATCTTGATCGTATCTAAAACCGCGTCGATAGTGTCCAGAACGGCATTATCGGTTGCACTCAGAGTGGCAGTAATAGCGCCAGAAGTGACCGTAACATCATTATTAGCGCCTAGATCTACCGGAAGAGGTTTTGATATACTGACATTCTCTACAGCATCTCCAGCGTCTTCCCACATGATAGCGATGCCGGTAATTGAAGCATCTACAGCACCTTCAGTATATTCGGTGTTACTTCCGCCGCCACCAGCAGTCGTGACTATAAGTTTGCCATCTTCATCGCAAAGGAAAGGCTGTAGTTGGCCATCACTATCTGCCTTAGCAGCTGCTGTAGATTCTCTAACACAAAACGGGAGTGGACCCAAGAAGCTTGAATCATACTCGTCATCTTCAGCGTATTCTGTAGAAGAGTCCCATACTTGGGGTATGGCGATGTCCGGGAACCGGACAAATATTGCCACTAGCGCTAATCCAGCTATTAAAAATCGGGAGTTAATCTTCATCTTCTAACTCCAAGATGCCTGAATTAGCCATGGCCAAGTACCTGATCTGATTAAGTATGTCTGTCTGACGATTAAAACTCCTATAAAAGAGTTTGAGTATTAAGGCCATCAATACTATATTTGTCAATCCAATTACGCCTGTAAGTATCAAAATCCACATTGTCAATTCAACTGGAATCATCTTGAGACCTCATAATTGCCGAAGATCCAAGAATTAGTTGCTGACCCGCCTCCAGTTTTCTTCATTACTTTACCCCACCTGAATCGATGTGAGCCACCACTTACTACTCGCTGATTTTTCTTAATATTAGTACCAAACGGAACTCCATGTTCACTACTCGCTGGTTCATCAATCTCACATGACACCCTTACTTGGCAAACATCAGGTGACGAAAGTCCTTTGATATGTATGCTCCATTGGCCTATATGACTTAAGTCAATCCACTCACCGTCGGTAGCAACTGTCTGATCAGTCAATAACTGCGCGCCACTCCGGGTAGACATGCCCGCAAAAGGATGTATGAGAACTAAAGCCATTCTTACTCCAGAACTTCGTTGACTTTATCCTTGATTTTCTGCTTGACTTCTTCCTTAGCATCATCAACAAAATCTTCAACTGTAGCGCAACTAGATATAATAAGAAGTGCAGCTAAAAGTAATATAGCTGCTCCTAATGGGATTATACCCCAAGAATTTATATACTTCATTACTTTGCCTTCAGCTCGAAAGACGGACTGGCTGTGGTTGACTGAGTAGCACTAACTTCAGGCTTGATATCTGAAGACGTTGTGTATTCAGTTTTAATCTCGCCTTGATGCTTAATTCTAGGGCAGCTAACCCTGCCCTTATCATCCCTCATACAGTCACCGGTGAAGTTACCATTATTAACTATCTTATAGATATTGATAATGGGACTTGTAGAAGTCGGTGTGGCACAGCTAGCTAGAAACAGGAGCCCAAATATGAGTATTCCAGCCTTCATTATTCCTCCGTTGTCTCGACAATCTCCTGCCGATCTGAATCAGAAGGTGTCAGTATAGTATTATCAAACACTACACCGTAAACAGTCATTGACAAAATGGCAGTCACAATAGCTTTAGCAACTAAGATTCCGATAGTTTCCATTTCACAAATCTCCTATTAACGATTAAGAAGTCCTGTCGGACTCGTCCACTCTTTACTGAGTAAATAAAGATTAGCGTCTTCCTGAAATTCATCATGAGTCCAGCGTGTCTTAACATTCTTCACATGTTCATGTGGAAACTGAGTGCCTACATACCCAATCTTTCCATAAGGCGACTTTTTAACTTTGGTATCGTTTGGACTCCAATAGTTGAGGACATTTGAGAACTGTTGATCTACTTCATTCCAATCATAGTTTTCATCAGCCGCGCCCATCATATAAATCAGGTTATGGAACTCAAACTTCGGCAGGAGTTGGCTAATAATCCATGGCCCGAATGAATGTGCTATGACACTGACTTTAGTCTGGGGGCCACAATACGCTTTGATATGATTGAAGTAGATCAACTGCTCTTCAAGCCACCTATCTCGATAACCTCCAAAAGCCGTTCGCCACTCAGTGACATAGCCGTACTTTCGTGTGACAAATTCTATAGAAGGTGCCTGAGGTTGAATGATCCACTCAAGTTGTTCTGGCCAGCTCGTAAGCCTCGGGTCCACCTTGGAACCATGTAGGATGACGCAAATATGACGACTCATTTCTTCACCTTCGGTTTCACTTTACCACCAACAACGTATTGACGACCATTCTTTAAGATCTTCATCGCTTCCATCTTGTAGCCAATACAATTACGCTTTTTCACTTACAACACTCACACTGACAGGGATCATTTGTTTTTGGGCAATGTAGTTTAAAACAATTAGTACAGTAATATGTTATATGATTACCATGACAAGGACATTGAGGAGGTATGTAACGATATACCATATATCACCTTATTAGGTCAAAACATATATCTTTAAAAAAACCTTCCTGTGGACTACTAATAGCAGTAAACTTACCACCACCATCAATAGTAGGTTTACTAGCCATAAAGGTTTCTCTTGCGCGTTCCCAAAATGCGAACTCATCAGCTAAAATCGCAGTCGCTGTGAACTGCCGGAGCTGGTTAGCTCCTTGTGGCACTCCAAGCATATAACTGTTTAAGCCTGGAAAGTCCATTTTGCAATAAGTAGGTTTCATCTTGGGTTTTAAAACCATATCATCTGGAATATGATTGTAGATGAACTCAGCCCGCTTGACTAATTCATTCGATTTATCTTCCTTATCGCTTACAATAAAGACTGCACTGCCTTCTCTAAACATCACAAGCCACAAATGTAAGAACATCATAAGCCAGGACATTGTCATTCGTCGGCTTTTATACACTGCGATTAGAGAGCTGTCCAGCCACTGTGTAGTGACTTCTTTGAGCCATGGATTTATGGGAAATGGCTTGATTGGATTAAGTAGATCTGTCTGATCGAGTGTGTAGATGATTCCGTCTTCAACCATCGCCCATGGGTTGTAATAGTAGACCTCCATGTTCCTGGCGATTCTTTGCTGGACTGACTCAACTTCCTTAGGTGTGTCGGTGTCGCCCACTCCAGCTCCCCCACCTGGTTCAGCAGGAACAACTGGACCGATAATTGAAGTAGAAGGTCCTAGTATTTCTTGAAGTTCTGACATTAGTGAATTACTTTTATTATGTTAGGTATGCCTGCACATTTGTAAGCCGCCAATGATTCTTCATCCTCACTAAATCCATGAGTGAATTGAACTGGATACGCTTTTAAAAACTCGCATTTTTCTGTGTAGTCTACGCAACCATTAGGAAAAGGTCCTATCGCCCAACTATCGCCTTCTGGAAAGTTATAGTGATCTAACCACCACTGTTGAAAACCCCCATAAACTCTAGGTTTACAACTTAGATACAATATTTCACTGAAGCCTTGCAGGGATTGTATGCTATCTGTAAAGGGCTCAGGACAGTAAAACGGTAGGCATAATGTGTTAGTCCGTGTTAAAGTACCGTCTAAATCTGTCACAGCAAATAAGAGTGCAATGGTCAGAAGCCACTTATTCATGAACCACCGTAGCTTCTTCTTCAGCTGCTACTTGTGAACGTCTGCGTCTGCCCAATTCACGTATCACTTCTTCCCCACCAACGATGCCTATAATACGTTTCTCGATCTTGACGTATCCGGCTCTATCCAGGATGCTGTCAGCACTTGTCTTTCTTATGGCTTCGCTTCTAGCATTTCTCATTAGCGTCTTTAAAGTGTCCAGCGCTTCATTACTTAATTCTTCGGCACGTTTCACCACGCTAAAATCGGCTGATTCCTCCAGCTTTTCTAACTCACCCCTGAACAATGGACTCGTGCATATCAGCATTACTGATTGCACATGCAGGCCCATTGCCTGTGCTATTTGAACATAAGTGGCACCTTCCAAGACACGTCTCATGATCTCACGGTGACGTGGCATGACCTTGGTGATCTCCCATCGTTTAGCTGGCACCTTAGAATCAACCAGCTTGTCGGGTGGCGGTAAGATATCAATCAGGTCATTGATAGCGCCTGGTGTGGGTTCAGCTATTGGCGTGAATTCTGACGGGAGAGTATTTAAGTTATCCATTGATTTCCGTTCACTGATGTGACTTTAATGTAATTATATCAGCTTTTGGGACTTGTGTCAATCCCTTGAAATTATTGGGTTTTTTATAAGGCGCTTATAGGCTGATCCACACACAGTCATTCTACCAGATGAAATTTATCTCATATTCATCATTTTCGCGTAAGGATGAAAATGGAGCTACCCCTAGGGTGGGGGCCTACGTGACTCACGTTCAATGAGGGATGAGGCCGTTAGTTCGACACGATGACAAAATCTGTCACATTAACGCCCGTGGCTCGTCAAATGCCGCTTGATGTCATTAGCTTATTTTGTAACACCGCGTAATCGTTCATGTTTGCTGTTGGCACGCCGCTTGCTTATCATAAGGGTATGATTGATTTTAAAACAGCAAAACGAATCATCCTCGAACGTCATAAAGTGGATGCCGCCAGCGCGAATGAAATCGCGAGCGACCTACTCCGTCATTGTGAACGACTTGGATATCGCATACGGACTGAGGATGACTTTATTGATATGATTGACGACCTCGAACGTTTAGGGTCGTAACATCATTTAGAACATATCATCTCGGGAACACGCGCGAATACCGCTTCGACCTCGAGATTGGAATTGCAGGTAGACCATTGCAATTGACCTCGGCCTATCAATTATGCCTTCCATACAAATCCTTTGAGGAGTCCGATTATGGAAAGTAAATTGATTCAAGCATTTCATGGTTCTGGTTATTCTAAAACTTTCGTAGGTGATAAGAAAGTGGATCTGCCCAACTCAGTCAACGATGCTGTGGAGTTGTGGGGCGCAGATAAGTTTGTAAAAATGGCCCGCGAATCCTACGTGATTGATGTTCAGCGCGAATTGAGAAATGGCGGCAAAGTGAATGCCAAAACTCAACTCAATGATTTGATTGCAGCAGCCAAAAAACAGAAACAGGATGGAGATGATTACTTATATAACCGTCTTGTTTCAGTTGAGATTATTAAGTCATAAATTAACCACTGGAAGGCATAATTGGTAGGCTAAAACACACACACACACGTGCACTCGCACTCACAGGGGGATACCCCCATCCCTGGGTTGGTTAAAAAAAAAAAAAAAAAAAAAAGAAGAGAGAAAATACTCAGATTTCCAACGGGCCATGCCCCTGTGCGAGTGCGAGTGAGTAAGTGTGTGTGTGTGTGTGTGCGTGTAATACACACTACTAACAATAACCGGACAGTGCTAGAAGGCTATCATTGTCCGGTAACCGGACAACTTGACATGAACGCGCACACGTGATATAATGGGCCAATCATCACATTTAATAGGACGCTACGCGCTACTAACCAATGGAGGACTCATTATGGAATCTCGTTTATGCCCAGTTTGTAGGAAAGGTAAAGTCTGGCGGGCTTATATTAGAACTTGCAGTCAGTATTGCAGCAAGACCTGGCGCACTTGGAATGTTGAGATGCAAGCACAGGCAGTTGAATTAGCTCAAAATGACACATTGGAATCAATAGAAGATTTGAATGAAGAAGTTCCACTAAAGCCCTCATTCCTCAAATAAGGCTGGGTATTTTATGGCATTCTCGATGACACATTATGGCAATTAACATATTATGCTATTCGTAACACATTGAAATCATTACATTTTATCATGGCACAATTATTGCGTATCATAATAACATGAAAAAACTCAAAAACAAACAACCTGCTACTAAACGACCTACCACTAAACGAAAAAAGTCACTCAAACACAAAAAGCCAACAACTTTCATCACTAGATTTTTAGCTATGAGTAAACAAAAACAAATAAAATTACTAAAATTACTAAAACTAATATGAAACATGAAAATCCTAAAAAAACCAATCCTACTCAATCAACGACCAATAAGCGAATTACTATGTGATGGATATTTTCGCTATGACTTTACATCACATGCTGGTGACACTTGTCCATTATGTGGCTCCATAAACACCAGTCGTTGGAAGCTTCGCAAGTTGGTATTTGAACACTACATCTATCGCCATGCAATTGAGTGTCATAATTGTGTCTATGAAGCCATCATTGGTTTATCTAAACCTAAGAAATCTAAACCTAAGAAATCTAAAAAGATACCAACTGGTTCCAGTGGTTCCAGTGGTATCTCCCGATTCAAATCTTTGACTATACAACAACAAATAGAACTACTAAGTTTAATCCAAGGGAAGGAAACAGAATGATTAAATGCCCTAAATGTAATCGAGACTATGATCGCGATGAGATACTAAACGAACTAAGGGAAACCATCAGGTCAGAGATGATAAAGCGTGCTCCTTGTAGATATTGCCAGAAAGGTGAACTCTACATACAGACAAATAAAGAAGAATAATAACTCAGCCCTAACCAATCGAAAGGAAGTGACTTATGTTAAATGACCCACGAAAAATGCTATTGACTAATAGAATAGGGATAATGAAGGCTAATCCACAATTAACCACCCCGAACTTTCCCACCCATGTCCATATGGCCTGGCCAACATTCTATGATAGCTTTGCCCAAATGACTCCAGAAGATGCAAATGTATTGCTCTTCAGTCACCACACTTACTATGCTAACGATGGAGTGCTCCTGAACATAGAAGCTATCATGTCCTCAAATAACCTACTCAGTGATTTGGAGGTGTCTAATGGTTCAAGCTCAATCCACTAGTCCATTAAAATATGATCCCCTTCTTGAGTTCTTATGGCGCAACAACGCTTCACTGGGTGACTTCGATGAAAGCGTTAGAAAGATCAACAAGTCTGCCTTAAAACTTAAAATCAAAAAGGCAAGAACAATTTACTTGGCTACTTTAAATGAGGAGGCTACACAATGAAAAAAGAATGGATTAGTCCAGTCCCAACGGAATGTGATCTTTGCCATAAACCATTGGCAAACTCATTTATAGATGGTAAAACAGATCTTGGTCCTTGGGGTATTATGTGTTGTCAGTGTCATGCTATTCGTGGCTCAGGTCTTGGACTTGGACGTGGTCAACAATACGACTTGGCTACTTTACAACAAATAAGAGGTTCATAACTCATGAAAAAACCACTCAAACTGCCTCGAAAAACTTCAAGGGTTTATAATGAGATATTCAGACGGGGGTATGCTGCTGGCTACCAATGTAGCACAGACACAATAAAAGCTACCGCTGATAAAGTGGTAGTCAAGAATGATGTGGAAATGGAACGCTTTAATATAGACAGGTTAAAGTTTGTTGGTCAGGGCATTCAATCACTTACAACTCTTGGAGAAGCCTACGCAAGAATATTCATGTATGGTATTAAACAACGATAACCTAAAAAGAACGAAAGGAATGGCTTTTAATATGAAAACTAGTGGTATAGACGCTTTAACTAATTTAATTGACCAAGTAAAAACTTGTAGCGATTCACTATCTCCTAATGAAGATCAATATAATGAAGCTAATTTTGACTTGTGGAAAATCCTCAGTGCATTAAGGGGTCCTGATGGTGGAAATGAAGAACTCAAGGCTACATACACTGGACCCATCCGTGCCTGGATCAGTCAAGAATGGAATGTTAACATTGGATCTACCACTAAAAGTAAGGTATTCACAGTAAGTGAATTTCAGGATCTGAAGGCTAAGCTAGCAAGTGAACCATTGGATAGTACTGGGTATAGAGGCATGAATCCAAGTGCCTTTAACCACTATATAGGCCACATAATGCAGGCACTTGAGGCTATAATCAGAATCGAACACTTCAAAGAACTTAAAAAGGAGCAAGGATAATGATTCAAGCTTACATTGACAGCTCAAGCAAAGGCAACCCGGGCAACAGTGGCGCTGGAGTGGCTATCTACAATCAGGACAATGAACTCGTTTCAGCCCGAGGTGTTCCATTAGAGTATGGAACTAATAATCAAGCGGAGTTAAAGGCCCTTCAAATAGCCTTGGATGACCTAACAACACTTAACTATCATCAGTTTGATGTAAACATCTTGACGGACTCCAAGTTGGTCGTAGGAATCTTCTCACAACGCTGGAAGGCAAACTATAACCTTGAAATTATCAATCCAATCAAGGAAACTCTTTCAACATTCAAGCGAGTCATCTTCACCCACGTGAGAGGCCATAGTGGACTTGAGCAAAATGTCCTTGTTGATCGCTTGGCAAGTGAAGCAGCAATGAATCAACAACTCACTATAAGACAAAGGAGATAGTAATCCAGCAAAGGAGTCACAAAATGGCTAAAGACAAATTCGATAAATCTGATGTACGTGTCTACAAACTCACTTGTAATTATGTACCTCTTAAAGGTGAGGGGTGTCAAAAGGATGGAGTTTATCAGATTAAAGTCAATGCTTCTGAGTATGCAATTGCATGTGAACTTCACTGTAACATACTTCAGCAAGAAGCAGTGAATATTTTCTAGTTAATCATGTCCGGTTACCGGACGGGTTGACATTGAATGGTTCATATGATACAATACACCCATAATGGACATAATTATCACAACCGGTCCGATGTATGTCTACTCTTTATGGAATAAGTCTGAATGTATCTATGTTGGCTGTAGCGCACATATCTTTAGAAGGTTATATTCCCATGAACGAAACAAGAAATTTGATGAAGTCAGAATAACATCCTTTGACAGTAAGAAAGAGGCCAGGATAAGGGAAGTAGAATTAATAGCTGAATTAAGACCAACTTATAACATTACCCGAATACCAGTATCATTAATACATCTATATAATTTTGACTGGTAACATAGCAAACCGGCATGCTGTCTGCATGCTTTAACCAATAGGAGGCATTAAATGCAGAGTAAAAGTGTACCTGTCTCATATCGAGACAAAACAGTAGATCCACCGAAGAACATATCATTAGGTAATGTCGATGTGGACATTCCTGAGACGGTAGAGGAAGCCATTGCACTCTATGGTGGTGGAGATGAAGAGAAAGGCCTAAGCAAGCTCTTAGCACATGCTAGCGCTGCTTATGTCATTGATAAGCAAACAGCCTTCCGTGAGGCTAACCGACCAGACCGCACGAAAACTACGTCCAACCTGGCCAGGTTTAAAGTACTGTCTGAAGCGGTTCAGATCGAACTGTTGGAAAAAGCCAATTTGATATAGCAGCTGGTCACTGTTATGTCAACGGTGAGTAAGGTATTCTCCTTTCTGCCTTGCTTACTAAATGGGATAGGATGTAATGGCGTACTCCTTTATGTCTTGCATCCTATCCTTCTCTTTAGGAGTTAATATGAAAATCTGGACAACTAAAGAAGGCGACAAGATTCAATTGATTGACTTAAAAGATGACCACTTGCTTAATATTATCAAGATGCTGGACAGGAACCATAATTTTACTCTTCGTCATCTATCTTATCCTAACTTTGGTGGTGAGATGGCTCAAATGCAGGCAGAGAGTGAATATTTAACCCTGATGGAAAGTGATCCATCCCATCTATATCCTATCTACGATGCCCTCCATGAAGAAGCAGCAGATCGAGGTTTAAAACTATGATTGAATCCTCTAACTCAAAGTTTAAAGACAAAGAATCCCAGAAATCTATCAGGGTCGTCTTGCCCTTGACACTTTACACTAAGATGAAAGCAGAGTGTCAAGACCACGGCGAAATCTCACGCTTAATCCGCAAGCTTCTCATCAAATACCTGTCAAATCTCGAACCACAAAACGGAGGTTGAAATCTATGGCTAAGATTTTAATAGATGTGCCTGATGGAAAGTTTTGTTATCAGAAATCCATACCGAAGACAATATGTCAATACTTTAACAATCCAACTGGTTTTCCTAAATGTAAATTAGGCTTTGATAATTTTGAAGAAACAATTGAAGGAACACTTAAAGCAATTGAGTGTATCGAAGAAGAAGTTAAAGGAGCTTGAATGAATCCAGAATTAATGGTTATAGTCGCCCTTCTTGTGGTGACTCCCACCTGTTTACTCATTACCATTATATGGAGAATTGTGAAAGGAGCTTCAAAATAATGGAAATGCGAGATAAGCTTGAGATCTTTAATGGGCCCTAACGGTACATCCTTGCTTCACAAACTTGGCTCACTACGTGCTTTTGAAATGTCTGAGGGTGACCTCCTCAATATGGTCATAACGGAGCAGCACAGGCGCTCAGTGGCTCGAGTCGCTGGTAGAATCATACGAAGTACTAAAGGCAAGAAGCCTGCCAAACTCATGAAGCTTGAAGACCTTGGGTTGGCACCACTTACCTGCGAAAAACTGCGATCAAGTGGGAAGTCAGATCTTGAAATCATTAGGGTATTACAACAGAAAGGATTACTATGAAAGTTGGTGAGTTAATTGCTAAACTTAGCACTATGTCAAAGGATCTTGATGTGATTGTATGGGATTCACAAGAAAATCTTGATATAGCAACTGATGCTAAGATAAAATCTTTTTGTTATGGCGATTACCTTGTAGGGATTTCCAGATATCATCATCCTAAACTGTGCAAAACTGAAAAGGATGCAGTATTTATTGAATAAGGAGTTGTCTATGATACAATTACACAATTTGACAAGTAAAGCTGGACCACTTAGTACATTAGAAGTATCTGACGATGCTATAATCATTGATGCTCACCTCCTTAAAACCTTTCGTGTATGCGAGGAAAAGTATAACTACTTTGAGCAAAAGCATTGGGTCCCTAATGCAATGTCAGCGGCTCCAGCCTTTGGAATAAGTATGCACGAAGGCATCGCTGGCTTTCGGCTGGCTAAGCGCGATGGCATGAAGTATCCTGACGCCTACCAACATGGTGCTAAAATCTTACTGGAAGCTTACAAGAAAAACATGCCACCTGATTCTACAAGCGAAGTGGCTCAAGATGATAAGCGCAGTCCACAAAATGCCCTCCGTATATTCACTGGCCACTGTGAGCATTATGAGCCGATGGGCCTAAAGTATCCTTATGTGGAAGTGCCGTTTGCAATGTTGCTTGGTCAAGTCCCAATGGCTCATGGGATGGTAGATGTCATCTACGTTGGAATCATTGATGCTATAATTGAATGGCAAGCTGGTTTATTTGTAAATGACATTAAAACTACCGCCTGGGTCTTAAATCAAAATTGGCTAGATGGCTTCCAAATGGACCAAGGCATGATAGGTTATACAGTAGCAGCACGTGAATTGCTGGGCATTGACACTTCACGCGCGCTCATCCATGCCATCTGGGTCTCCACTCCGGCCAAAACGGCTAAAGGTAAGAAACTCGATGACTACTTCCACACGAAAGAGCTTTACTGGGACGAGTCACAGTTGAATGAGTGGAGGCAGAACACCCTGAATACCATTCAAGATATTGAAACACGGAAGGTTGATGGTAAATGGAGTCTGGCCTACAACGAAGATTGTAATAGCTTTGGTATGTGTCCTTATAGGCCCGTATGCAGTTCTCCACCAGCGGCCCGGGAACAACTGCTTACAATGGACTTTCATAAAGCCATCTGGACTCCTTTAGAGGACGAGAGATTACAAAAGATTGAAGGCTAAATCTAATGCCTAAATGTATTTACTGTCACCAAACAAGTCCACGAGATGAATTTACTGATACTGAAGTAGGTTGTGATGACTGTGGTAGTCATGGCGCATTACTATGTCCTAAATGTAATAAAGCAATGGATCTAATCTATAACAAACTTGAGGAGGATAAATGATAATAATATTTCATAGACGAGTGCATAAAGCTAAGTCAACAGCTGGTGTTGATACGGTAAGTGCAAATATAGTCACTAGTGTCCAGGGAGAGTTTCATACCTTAGGTAAGTTAGTCTTTCCTAGCAAACAGTTATGGTCCAAGTTTATCGCTGCACTTCAGCGTGGCGTAATGGCAATAAAAGACATGGAAATTGAGATAGAGAATGTCCCTGATAAGGACATGCTGGGAGACGATAATCTTATAACCAAAAAAGTGGTGATGCCAAAATGAGTAACCTCGCCAGCATCATACAAAAAGATCCAGTCCGGGCCTTACTTTACAGTACCAGTGGACAAGGTAAAACTTCCGTGGTAGGTCTCGCTGCAACTTATGAGCCGTTCGCACCAATGTATGTGTTTGACTGGGACTTGCGTCTAGCATCATTACGTGCTACCATTCCATCATCTCACTGGGACAAGATCGAAAGTGATCCTTATCGAGATGATCCCATCACTCCAGGCAGTGCCTTTACAAAAATGCAAGCATTAATTGAACGGATAGATCCTAAGTTCAAATCCTGGTCGATTGACTCCTTCACACTACTCATGGAAGGCACTATGGCCCATGTGTTGGCGTTAGATGGTAAGCCGGCAAACAGTGTACCAAACTTAAAGCACTACATGGAACGTCAGACGATTATCAAGCGGCTGATTACCTCCATGTGTGCGAAGCCACTCCACTTCTTCATGACTTGTCATGAGGACACTGCTAAAGATGAAATCACTGGCCGATTATTTAAAAGCTTCGACATGGACCCTAAGTTACAAAACAGGATTCCGAATTACTTCAATGAAGTTTGGCATGTCGAGGTACAACAAACCACTGCAGCTGGCAATCAGTATATGATCCGCACACGTAGTGACATGACTTATGGGGCCAGAACTTCCTTCAAGAGTTTGGCAGATCTTGAGCATCAAGATAAAATCTGGCCTAAAATCATTGCTGAGCGCGGCGCTCATCCATCTGTGATGACACCAACTATACCAGTCCAACCTTTAAAAAGCTAGGCGGGCTAACTAACCAGCCCTCGCTACGCGCTTGCATAGTGAAGGGCTAAGGAGGTACCTTAAATGGCACCAGTCGTGAATTGTGATCTAGATTCAGTAGTGGAGAAGGCCCGTCTGCCTGCAGCAACAGAGTTTACTTTTATGGCTCGAAAAGCCGAACTCGGGCCAGCAAAGAACCCGAATAAGAAAACGGGCAGAATAGAGGATCGTATTGCTTGTGAAATTTTTCCCCTTAACCCCGGCTGGGAAGATAGGATAGTATATCATAATTTTTCCCTTTCTCCCGGTGCTTTGGAATCTGATAATCCCACCTTTAGCATCAAGAAGTTCTTTACAGTCGTAGGATTCAACGTAGGCCCACAATGGTCTACAGAGGACCTGTTGACAATTAAGTTTGTTGCCACCGTTAAGTACAAGGAAGGTGATAATAGGCCGCAGCTTGACAAGATTTTGCGAGGAGCTTAACTAACATTAGCTTGCTGGGCAGATAACCCTTAGTCGATACTAGTCAGGACTTGGGATGAAGTTAAGGATTGTAGTTACAGATTGTGACCGTCCTTAACACCCAGCAATTCGATATGCCTTGAAAGTCTGAAGCGCTAGCGGTATTTCAAAACACCGTGATGCCTATAAGGCTCTCAGGGCAGAACGTAGGCTATTAATGGGAGTGCAGTTTACGAGTTTGAATAGAAGGCCTGTGCGTGAAATTCACCGGCGCATTGCTAACATGCTGTCATGTTCTCGTGAAGGGATGAGGAAGGGATGAAGATTGAAAACTGAGCCTTTGTCTCCCATGCCTACAATGATTTT
>SDBU01002825.1_pt1 | contig 22574 bp, 17 predicted proteins | sample 2277071 | NCBI WGS metagenome assembly SDBU01 (sample SAMN10397929, study PRJNA504765) | marine sediment metagenome | isolation source: marine sediment core GS08_GC12, 126 cmbsf | place: Arctic Ocean: Gakkel Ridge, Loki's castle | collected 2008 | reverse complement strand
TTGATGTTGAGATCTATGAACAAGCCAACGCAACAGGCTCACTGCTCGGTATTATGGAAATGCACAATGAAGATAATTCAACGTTTGAAAAATACATGCAGGTTAATTTCCAATTCTTTCAATCAGGCGGGATTAAAATACCAAATCCAACAGAAAAACTTCCGTTTGCCTTCACGTTCCTGTATGAGCCCGAATCGCCTTATGATGGATACGCCTTTGTCGAGCTTGGCGGAGAACTGTTATTCAGAAACGACAATAAATCAAACGTAGGGCTGCCCAAAGACCTGTGGTTCAGCATAGGGCCAAGGTTCCCCGAGGTTGCTTATCATGGAGATACAGAACTATCAGGTCAACCAAGATATGCAGCGAAAGGAGCCAGCATCAATAACACAAACCTCGTGTCCAGCACAACCATGTGCGATGTGGTTGATTGCCTGGAAGTCTCGGATCCGAAAGCCGAGGATATGGTTCCCAGGACCGTTCCGATTATGTGCGCAGGAGAGTGGAGCAATAACTTCATCATTGATGGAGTGGATCTCTTACCGGCAATGTATTATGTTGGGGAGGCGTGGACGGCAAGCAGGTATTATATGGAAATCCTCCATCTTGATCTGGAAAATAGGGTTGATCATGATCACGTTTTGCTGTATCAAGGAAGATTCTTGGGCGGAGCTACGCCTTGGTGGACGCACTCAGAAAACTGGGGGGCATGGGTTATTGGTGGTGCCGTGGTGGATCTGGAAACAGGAAACTACCTTTACAACCGCGTCAACATCACACCCTATTACAGCAAGATAGATGAAAATGACCTGTCACATGGGTTCTTCACGCCAGGGAGCTTCACAATTAAGGACGGCGGGTGGATGGGGGAAGTCATTGACCAAAAACTGCTGGTCTTCGGTGTGATCGATTTATCCTATGATGAAAAGCATGGATACCTGACAGACAAGAACACTGTTTTCCTTTTCAAGGATGAAGGGCCGGCCTGGGCAACAGATTGCCAAAGGCGGACAATCACTAGCTTGGTTAGTGAGGAGATCTACGCATCATCAGAATCATACTCGGTATCAGAAGTTGAGGGGTATCAGCACTGGATGGGCCAAATTCTACCAGGAATGGATTACCCTATTTCCTTGCCAATAGTAAGCGGTGAGATTTATGAGATGGGAGATTATGGCGACAAGATCTATTTTGGCAAAAACATGTTTACGCCAAAACAAGTCAAGATTGTACCGGGAAAGCCTACTGTGCCCACGATTTATGTTGAGTCAGAAGACAAGTATTACCCGGGAGAAAATTTCCCCAGTATAAACAACCGCGTTCTCACCTCAGGAGAGGGTGGGGTTGTGATCCCACCCGATACGTCCTATATCCGCGTAAGAATCTCTGTCGATCACCTAGATAATTACAGTGGTCTCCCGGGAGATTGTAGTCTTTCAAGTAAGGATTTCCAGTTGGTGTACCCGGGCTATTACCCTATCTCGGGATTCAGTGATCTAAACACTCCCCCTCTCTGGCCTTGCGACGAAAAGGACTATTCAGTCTGGATGCATTTCTTCTTCCCGTCCCTGGAATTTGAGCATGAGAAGTTACTCCTTTCTATACGTGGGGGACCTCGGGAACCCTGGTATTTCTGGAGGTTGACAAATAAATAATACAATATTTTGGATTATTTTTTGATATTTATTGTGGCGTTATTTACAGTCATTTTATAGACGGTTTAAGGTCATTTTATAGTTGATTGAGGGAATATGTATGCTACATTTGAATTAGGTACTTTTAGTTCGAGGAAATTTTCCTCAAGGAGACAAAAATGAATAATAAATTTTTCAAAGGAACAATCGTAGATGGTAACTCCGGACAGGACGGACTGGAATACGTGGCCCTGGCTGCAATCATTCTGGTTGTTCTGGTAATCGTGGGCCGCTTGATCGCTCAGAAACTCCAAGAAGGCGGAGAAGCCGCAACTGGCTGGTAATCCAACCTAAGCAGATCACTGTAAATAGGAAAAACAATGAAACCAAAAAGAAGCGAAAAAGGTCAGACTGCTTTGGAATTCATGGTGGTCGCGCCATTAGTGTTTGGGGCCATCTTTCTGATCCTGGGTTCTGCCCTCGGGTGGTTCACCCACGCCCTTGGCAGCGCCTTAGCCTTGGAGGGAGCTGCAAGAGAAGCCGTCAGCCCCGGTACAGGTTTTGCTTTAGTTCATGACATCATGGTGCCAGGCCAACTCCAGCCCGCCTTTTCTGGCACATTAGAGAATGAAGGCCGGACGGGCAAGGTGTTCACAGTTACAGGTACATTCCATATCCCGCTTAGCCCATTAGGTTTTAACTTAGACGCTGATATATCCTCTGGTGCAGTAGCGCCTGTTTGGGAATTTGTTCCATAGGGAGTAAACGTTATGAAACGACATAACAAAGAGAAGGGCCAAGCAGGTTTGGAGTTCGTTATCATCATGCCGGTTTTCCTTCTGGCCCTTTTTCTGATTACGATCGTTGGTAATCAGTTATATCAAAAGCTTTCAGCCCAGTCCTTGGCCTATTCCCACTGTGTGTGGGATGTTATGGACATCAGTTTTTATGGAGGGGGAGGACCTGCTTTCTCCTCTGTGATTGATGTCACCAAAAAAACCTGGAACACCGAGGGGTTGTGGGAAAGTTATGAAACCGCGCCGGGGTATAAGTTTCCCGAATTAAAAATCACCTCCTTTGAGATAAAGACCTGTGTCGCTTCCGTGACTCACGATGAGTGGAATAAAGTTGGGTTTGGATATCTGTTTTCTTATGATCCTGATGTGCTGGTTGAATCTAGATTGACTATCACGAGGCCTGTGTACATGAATAGAGGTGACACGCCTGGTTACCCGCAGTTCATACTATCCGAATGGGGCAAGTAAAAATGATCGAAGGAAAAAACAAAAGTGAAAGCGGGCAGGTGGCCCTGGTTTTCATAGCAAGTTTGGTAATCATTATTGGCGCTATGGCGCTGCTGATCGATGGAGGACGCTACCTGGTGATGAGAAGCAGGACAAGAATGCTAGCCGATGCTGCTGCCATAACAGGCGCGGGCGTATTGGATGTCGTGCAGGCGGGGCAAGGGAATTTTATCCTTGACGCGTACCATGCTGAACGCAAAGCAAGGGCGAATTTCACTACAAATCTTGATGACTCGCCCGATTACGCGGACTTTTCTATAGATTCGGTACAGGTTGTGGGAAACCAGATCCGGGTTACCATAACAGGCACCTCTGCTCCGCTTTTTGGTGCGCGTTGGGGATTGAATTATTCTGCTACTGTCGTTTCGGCAGCTAGAGCAGGAACGGGGATATCGGGAGAAAATTGAGAGGTATTTGGATATGAAATACAAAATGCGGTTTCCTGTTTTCATAATTATAGTTTCTATATTGTTGGGTACTCTGCCATCGGGATCTGTTCAGGCCGGCAACAACCTTCTCCCTGGAGACGACAAACTAGAACAAATTAAGGACTATCCCTGCGTGAGTGGCGTCCTGCATGAAGGAGGGGTGCCATATTACACCTGCCAGGGTTGGACAGGTGCAGAATCCTGGATCACAGTCCCCATCACCACATGGGAAACAAGCCCCGATTATCCAATAGTGGGTGTTCCTTTTCTTATCTCCTTGGGATCTGTGCCGACTATCAGACCAGGTACTGGTTCTGTGTATTCTTTCAGTAAAAATAATGTTACCTTCCCAGGCCTGATCGATATACACGGACTAAAAACCGAGATCCGCTTGATCCCAATAAAAGGGGAAAGTACTTTCTTTTCTTGGAACTTTAATGGTGTCCTTGATTACGACTATGACACAATGGCTTTTTCGGTGAATGAATATCGCAATTACCTCGGGGATAAAACAGAATATCCCAAAATCTTTGGTGAGCCCAACCCTCAAAGTGCTTCTAATTTTGGCATTCCATATTATCCGGTCATGGGCAATGTCGACGATACCATGATAATACGCGCCTACGCCACAATGTCCTCCTATCACGCAGGAAACCCTTCCTCATACAGAGGCGAACCGGCCTACCGCATGGAAATTGCTTCTCACCGACAGGTACAGGCACAGGCATCCTGGGATTCCTATCGAGTATGGGAGCAGCAATTTAGCCATTATAAACAAGTATGTAGGCCCGGACCCAGCAATGCAGGGGTATTTGAATGTAATGCTTCAACGAGCGGGTATATAGCTGGTCACTACGAAGAAGTTTCGGTCTATGTTTATAAATGGAGTGCTCCACGTTCCGGCGGCAATGGCGAATGGGTCAATGTAATGCCAATAAACACAAGTGCGGTCCTATGGCCAGACCGAACCCTTTATGATCATGTTCCGATCCTGGTCTATCAATCCCAGCCTATTCTTCAGGAGCCCTAAGGATTAATCTGGTGAAACGACTCACGTCATTTACTCTCACAGTTTTTATAGCCCTACTGGCTGCATCTCCTGTTTTTGCCGATGGAGGCGTAGATGCTTTATTTGAACAAAGCGCCAGCATGGCCAGGGTGATCACTACCGGGATCTCGATCGCTTTTGGAGCAGGCTTTCTTATTAATCTGTCCCGGGCGCAGCTGGCTCGAGGCACCGGGGATAGCATGGGTTATTCCAGATCTCTTCAGCAGGGAATCGGAATGGTTATCCTGTTAGCATTATCGGCAAATATTGAACTCATTGCTGCCGCCCTGTACGCCATCGGATCCGGAATTGACGTGGATCCAGCCTCTTCAGAGGTCCTAACGGGTGTTTGGGAACAGCTGGCAAAATTCTTTACCTCATCAATCCTTGGCGGAGTTGGTGTTTTTACAACCGTATCTGCCATAGGTTCGGGAATGGCTGGAAATATTTCTAATATCATTGGGTCCCCTGCCGGCATTTCCAGCACGATCTCCAACGGTGTTGTCATTATTGGTGGAGGCTTATTAACCCTGATGTCTGTGTTGGTCGCCAACAGTATCATCGCAACTGTGTTCTAATTATAGGAGTAGGCTATGCGAAATAGTAAATACTTACTAATTGCTCTAACTATCGTTATGTTGGCAACACTATCCCTTCCAGCCCTTGCGTTTGCTCAAGGAAATGGAGACGGGGGAGAAACGGGAGAAGCCCTAACAGTCCTTGAAAACACTTTCAAGGACCTGGGCGTGCTGGCCATCAAGTTCATGTACACCTTGAGCTTCATTGTGGTTGTGGTTGGCGGAGTGAAAAACGGTTTCGCCATCAACTTGGCCCAGCAGATCGGTGTTGCAGGCATGGCCTCGCGTCATACCTGGAACTTCGTGATGGGTATTTTAATGTTCGTGCTGTTCCTGGCGACATTGCCGATCCTCAACCTGGTGATAGACAACGTGACCCATTTGGTCCCCAAAAACATTGAAATCTTCACGCCCGGCTGGTGACCAAAAAAATCACAACCCTTGCAAACCATGAATAAAAAAGCGTTGCTCAAATCTGCAGCTATATTACTGTTGCTGGTGGGGGTTTCAACAATCTTCGTCTCGAGTGCTTATGCACAACCTGGCGAAGCCCCTGGCCCTCCCCCACCCTGGGATCCTCCCACCACGCCAGAACCACCAGGAGATGATGGCGGCGACTCAGGAGACAACAAAAAAAGCACCAGCATAATAACCCAGATATTCAAGGTGGTATTTGACACACCTACAATGAAAGACGCGATCGTCAATTCACTTGAGTCAATATTTGATGAAGCATTTGGAACAATTACAACTGATTCGTCACCACTCTACAAAATGGGTGGCGAGATATCAGTACTGGTGTTTAGAACCGACAAACTTCAAGAACTCCGGTTTACTTCCTGGAAACAACTCAGAAAGGTTGCCTTCGCCCTCCTCCCTCTTGTGGCAGCACTGACAATTTGGGCGTCCATGAAAGAAGGTCTATATTCGGTAACTGGTTATGCCAACACGTTTGAAGCTGTAGCCGAATTCTTTGTCTCTATTGCGATCGCCCTGGCCTCTTACTGGCTCATGGAGCAAGCCATTGATCTAACAAGGGTTCTGACTCTGGCTATATCAGAATCTCTCCAGTTAAAGATTGAGGCAAGTGTTTTCTCAGGACTAGTAATAAAATCCGCGGGGTTTGGTGCCATGAATACAATACTGGCCATGATTGTAAAGGTGCTTGGTTTCGCATTGGTGCTGACTTATATGGGAACCGGGCTGATTGCCTTTTTGTCACGAGAAGTCGTCATTCTTTTGACAGTTGCTCTGGCCCCATTGATGATCATACTGGGATCGGTGCGTCCACTAAGCTGGCTAAGGGGACTTTGGTTTAAGGCCTTTATAGTTTTTCTTCTCCTGCTTCCAATAAACGTTTTGGTTATGGGGGTTTCTTTCCAATTGATGATATCCGCGACAGACTATGCAACCAGTACTCTCGCTGGTTTCTTCCAACTTTTAGTCGTCGCAGGTACGATTAGTCTTTTGATCGCGGTCAACGGGATCTTGGGAAAACTTGTATATGGTGCTGCCATGGAAGTAGCCCAAAAGGTTGGTGAGTCGGTGGCTGCTGTAGGTTCTTTGGCCGTTGCGGCCGCTGGCGGGGTTGGCGCATTATTGGGGGGTGCAGGGGCAGCCGCAGGAACGGCTCCCGTTGTTGCCGGCGGTGGAGGAACTGGTGGAAGTATGGCGTTAGCCACTACCGGAGGAGGCTCAGTAACCAGCACAAGTCAGTTGACTGAAAGAATTGGTAATGTCTTATCTTCCTCAAGGAATGGAATTCTTAGATCTATGGGAGGAGGACTAAAAGCCGGCAATGCAATCAGGGATCACAAGCTGACTTCAGCTGCCGGTCCTAGCCCAGAACCAAGCCCACAGCTCAACATCGGGAAAAATGGTGTGCCCGGATTTGACAAAGGGCTCGAGGATACTATGGCGCAGATTGACACTCCTGAAAAGGCCAGGGCTCTTGGGAGTAATCAGGAAACCCTGGACCCAAAACTAAGACAAGCCGCAACAACAACCGAGTCTGCTATCACGGCAGCTGAAGAAGCGGGGCTATCAGGCAAAGACCACTTTAGTGATGCTGGTTATCTAACCGAAGGGAATCCAGATGTAGTATTGGCTGGTCGCGAGATGATCCGCTCTGAGGCCAGCGGTGCTGTCCTTGGCACTAAAAGCGTTTTCCGCCAAACTGAACTTCCCAAATGGACACCTCGCACACAGTCCATTGAAAATCTTGATTTCCTAGTTGCGGGACGAATTGTGCAGCACGAGCAGAAATTTCCCGGGAGTCCCTTCAATAAAGATGTGACTCCGAAAGAAGTGGGTAGGGTTGCCCGGGCCGTGCAAGCCCGTAGAGTGAATGGGGGTTCTTACAGATCAATTATTAGTAGCGCCCAGCGGGACAGCAACCTAAAAGACTGGGTTGACACCACAGAAGGACTGCAAGTATGAGTCATCCAGTTCCCCCATCCTTTGACCTTGAAGAAACCAGTTTCGTATCCTTTGTTGGTGTAGGAATGCGAGAGGTCATCATTGTAGGAAGCGGCATCCTGCTCGGTATTATGGCCGGTGTTGCCCTTCCCGCCGGGTGGCCCGTAAAGATCGCTGCCGGAACACTGTTGGCTGGTTTTGGTTTTTGGTTGGCGATCGGAAGGGAGCCTGGAACGAACCGGAAGTTTGAGGAAGTGTTCATTGATTATATTCGCTTCAGGAGAAGGCCTAAAGTCCATCAGCGCAATTACATCGCTACCCCAGAAGAGGATGATCCATTTGCCTCTCCTGATGTATTTGAGCGAGGCTACAAACAAAAGGAAGACCATGCCAAGGAGCGCAGGAAGATCTCTGATTTGACCTGGGACGTAAGTAGCTTGCCGGAAATGGACCAGCTTGCCAAAGCAACTGGTTGGTTCAAAATCCGCTCGATGCCATTGACTGGCGCAACATTGCTCAATATCCTAGGCCTTGCCTTACTGGCCGGTTTATTAGCCTGGGTCTGGCTGGGCGGACTAAGAACATTACTGGCAAGTTTTTCGGGATTCTAGTCCATGAAAAGATTATTTGGCGGTAAGCAGCAGAAAAATTTCAGCGCTTCAGAAGGGAAGAAATTTTCCCAGCCTGAATCCGATACGCTTGGATTGGTACCGGTTCTTGAGGTTCTGCCAGACATGCTGATCACCACGCATGGAAAGTATGTGAAGATTTATGAGTTTCCTGCGGTACCCGCGGAAGCCGACGGCCAGCAGATAGACCAGATTCAGCACCGGTACGCAAACGTCCTGGCCAGCCTGCCCCCAAGATCCAAGTTTCAACTCACGATTATCCCTGAACCGATCGATCCCACTCCAGACCTGGAACATTTTTTCAAAATGCAGCAGTTCTGGTCCAGCGAATCCGCGGCCCTTCAAGATGGCGCCGCTCACCTAAACCACGAGACAATTGAGGAAGCAGCCAGAAGCTTCATGGCCCTGATCACCAACTGGTACACCAACGTCAATCCCATTACCTGGAGAATGCTGATCACCCTGTCCTACATGCCTCCTTACCAAAAAAGGAGCGGTCTCTTTAACTTAGGCAGCGGGGAAGAAGCCCGGGCGAACGATCTTGTGAACAATGCCGGCACGGCCAGAGAATACTTCGATCAACAAGGCGGACTCCTGCTGCAGGCGTTTCAGAACCAGGGCCTGGAACTAATCCCGCTCGATGGACCAATGATGGCCCAGGCTGTTTGGCGCGTGCTCCACCCCACCACCACTGGATCCCAGGAAAGAAGCGCAAGCGCAGCTCTTCAGAATGTGCTTGATAAAAAGGGAAGCCAGCCCAGATCCTATTCAGTTCCAGAGGTAGCTGAGTTTTCAGATTCCCGACCCATGAACCAGGTAGCTGAAATCCTGGCGCCGGATAATGTCCGCGAGGATCCAAATTTGATCTATGTGGATGGGATCTACCTGAAAGGCTATTCTATCTATGACTACAACCCGGGCAGCATGATCCACCTGCAGCAGCTGACCAGTTTTCCGGGCGGTTTCCTTGGTTCTTTATTTGTATACGTAGAAGATCCGGCTTTGATTGCCAGTAAACTTCGCAGCAAAGAAACAGCACTGAAAGGAAAATCTCACCTGCGCCAAACCAAAGGTTTTATTTCCAGCTTCAGTTCAGATCAGGAAGCTGGCGCTGTTGAGGCCACCAGGGCCAAGATGGAAATGGGGCTTGAGAACCCGATCTCGATCCGGTTTTTTATCATTGTGGCCGCGGCTGACCCGGACGAACTAAGAACCAGGTCCCTGAATATGGAAAATATTCTGACCACCCTGGGTGCCAAGTTCTTCGCAACCACACATAACCAACTGCACACCTGGCAAACCGCCCTACCCCTGGCCCATATCGCAACCCCGCAGAAGAAGCGCAATATGACTCCCGGATCCCTACAGACCTTCTTCTGGCCGCCCAAGAGCCGACTTTTTGAAGAAAGCGGTCGATATATGGGCGTGGACCTGAACAGCGGTACACCCCTTTATTATGACCCCCTGGGCCGAGGTAAAGACAGGTCCCCTACCCTGCTGGCGATCGGGAAAATGGGCGGAGGGAAAAGTGTCTGGCTGCGGGCCAATATGTTAATTGGACTGATGCGCGGTAATACCGTCTTCGCTGTTGATCTGGAAGGCGAGATGGAAGATTTTGTAGAAGCCTACGGGGGCCGGTATATCAACGTGGGAGCAAGTTCTGGTGATCGCATCAATGTACTGGATGTGCCCCTGGACGATGATCAACCCTTGATTGCTGGCGTGGAACAACTCGTGGCATTCACCTCCACCGTTCTGCAAAGAAAGATCGAACACGGTGCCGAATGGAACGCCCTGGCCGATGCTTACGAAGCTGCGGTCAAAGACCGGATCGGAAGTCTCAGTCCCGAGGACTGGTCACCCCAGAAAGCCCCGGTGTTATCTGATATCGCTGACATCCTGGAACACATGGGAGACACAGGCAGATCTCTGGCAGCTGGACTTAAGCCCTATTCAAGCGGTGTGTATTCCCAGTTCTTCAACACTCCCTCTACCTTGGACGTGTCCAATGAACGGCTGGTAGTCTTTGGGTTGGGAGAAATTCATACATCATCAGCAGCAGATATCAGAAAGCGAGCCTATCTCTGGCAGGTCATGAGCATTATCTGGTCTGAAACCGTCAGCCGACACCGGAAAAATCCTGACAATATCACAGACGTTTTCCTGGACGAGGTTTGGGCCCTGCTCCAGGCACCTGGCGGTGGAGAAGCGATCGAAAATATGGCCAGGCGCTACCGGAAACGAAATGGCATTCTCTGGATGGCGACCCAGGAAGTAGACGAGTTCCTGCATTCCGAAGTTGGCCGCCGGATCCTAAAAATTGTGGGCACCACGATCCTGATGTCGCAAACTGAATATGCTGCTGATGACCTGCAGGGTTTGCTGCACTTCTCTGATTACATCAGGAATTTGTTGGTGGAAATGCCAACTGGGAAATCAGTTATCAAGTTACCGGTGGGATTGAAGGTCGTCAGAACCTTTATACCCGAGGATACAAAAGGGATCTTGTAAACTAACAAAGGGGAAAAATATGTGGAAGATTGCAGGGTTTTACTACGACTTACAAAAAGGTTTTCATAAAGCAGTCGAGCTTGGAAATAATCTTTCTCAAGAATTTGGGGCGGAGCTGGATCAAGCCATATTGGTCGATAAAGAAAAGGATCTAGCGAAAAATGAGGGAACTATTCGCAAGTGGGAAGAGGAAAACAAGGCAATTCGCGAAAAATGGGAGGCTAAACTTGCCAAGGGTAAAAAGACTCGAAGCCTGATTGGGGTGGCTTTGATCAGTGGGTTGATAGCCTATCCCTTTATCGTGTTGGTTAGCGGATGGTTGATAAGTATTTCTGAGCTTCCCTTGATCCTCCTGCTGGATTTGCTCCATTTCATTTCCCTTGTATTAACAGCATTCCTTCGTCTCGCCCTTCCCCCTTTTTTTGTTGGCGCGTTGATAACATACGTAGTCATGCTGCTAACTCATAAATCCAATAGAAAACGCTCGCCCAAGTTAACTCCCAAACCAGAGGTTCTCTCCAGGCGCTATGAGTACCCTTCAGTATTGTTTGACCTGGGGTCATTGTGGAGATATCAGATGCGCATGGATCCGAGATCAAACACAACGGGAAACAATTATGGTGTAACGGGAGAACAGAACTTAATTGACCAATTGCCAGCACAAATACCAGATGAATATATCTGCTTGATGGGAGTGCTGATAGATAAGAAGCTTGATGCTGATGTGGTCTTGATCGGGCCGGCGGGCATATGGGTTCTGGAAAGTAAGTACTACAGCGGGAAAATAATTCTAAAAAATGGTGAGTGGTATAGACACAAAACGTACTATGAACGAGGCGGATATCAAACAGCTAAGGAAGAGTACTTGGAAGATTTTACCGAGCAGTGGCAGAGAGAAAAGCGATCGGTTGTGAAAACCCTTAAAAACAGCGGCCTTTCATTTGATATTGGCGGGCTAGTTAAAGGTGGATTGGTTTTCACTCATCCAGAAAGCACCCTGAGTATCGACGAGTCTTCTTCTGTTGAAATTGGAGATATTGATTTTTGGTGTCAATCCATTACTAACGAGATTGAAGAGATGGACAAAGATATATTATCTAAGAAGCAGATAATACAGATTGCGGACGCGCTTCTTGCTAACGCAAAGAAGTTGGACAGTGATGAATCTATATCTGCCGAGACCTTTGCAAATGATCTTTACAAACAAGCGAAATTAAGTATTGTTCTGTATATCGACGAGCATAAACCAGGTCGTGAGAATTATGAGATCCCTATAGAAACAGAAATTGAATTATCGGAGATTTAGAGGTATTGAATCTAGGAAATTACAATGTTAAAGGGTGGAAAACTTCTCATCGGCTGTGTGATGGGTTTGATAGGAATTATAGTTAGTTTCGTTGTCTTTTTTACTGTAGTTGTGGAAATCACTCGACAACAACTCCCGTTTGGAAAAAACCAGGTTGCTGATTGGATGCTGGGCACTCCCCAACCTGTGGCCCGGGAGCTGCAGGATAATGGGTACGTGAATGCTGGTGTAGGTGTAGGATGGAAAGATTATATTCATCCGGATGATCCTTCACCACCAAGTGGAATTCCTTTCACATATAAACCAAACCTGAACTGCCTCTTTCAGGATCCTGATTACAAAAGGCACACCGGGGTAGATTTTCCCGAAGGCGAGGGAACGCCTGTATATTCCACCATGGCCGGCCTGGTCGTCTGGTCCTCCAAGAATGGGCCCTGGGGCAACCTGGTAGTAGTGGAAAATAATGGGTACCAAACCTGGTACGCACATTTCAAATCAATATCTGTTTCCAAAGGGGAAGTCATCTCCCGGGATGCCAAAATAGGAACCGTTGGAACTACCGGGAACTCAACTGGGTTTCACCTGCATTATGGCATCAAGAAGAGAGCTGGGGAGGATGGCGCAAACTGGATGAGTCCATTAGGTTACTTTGATGGGGCCAATTATAGAAAGGTTCCCTGCAAATAAAAGAGAAAACAATGAATCAACAACCGCTTTTTACTTGTAGCTGTAGAAATCAATATGCTTTAGACGAAGCCACAAGGCTCGGTATGAAATGTCCTGCCTGTGGAAGCAATCTCAGAAGAATGGATTCCTCCTGGGCTGTTTCAGAGATCGCGGGTCATCCTTCCAGTCCTGCTAATTCCCGGAACGGTCAGCAACATAAAGTGGCGATAATCACCCTACCCTCCAAAAACGAAAATGACGTGGAGAGCGTGTCTGATCTGATCCGTTCTCTTCCCATGCCGATCAGCCTGGAGATATTTGCCCGGGGCAACCGGCGCTATTTTTTGATACGCGGCCGCAAAGAAAATCTTGAGTTTGCAGCTGAGCGCCTTGAGTCTGTCTATCCTAAATTACAGGTAACCATTACCGATGACGATCCGGTCCAGGATTGTTTTTCAGAAGTATCTGGATCCCCGATAGGCGGTTGGGCTAAACTCAATAAACCTGGCTGGCTGCCAATCAAGACCTGGGAATCTTTCCTGAAAGGAGGAGATCCGGTAATAAGATTAATGTCTTCTTTTTCTGGTTTGTCTGAAAACGAGGCGGTTTGGATGCAGTTGTTCTTAGCTGAAGAAGGCGCTCCGGAATGGGAGGGTATGGTCCAGAAAAGGTTGAAGGTGGAATCTCAGCGGGGCTATATGGTAAACGAAAGCGCCTCCATGGTCAGTTCCCCGATTGAGGTCAGACAAACGGAAGCTTTGAATTTTCGAGCCGTTGGTATATTCACCGTTGCCGCCCTGGGGTTAGGGCTGTCTTTGATGTTATTCATTTCAGGTTTCAATATTTGGGCAGGCTTTTTAACCCTTCTTGTCGTTGGTAGCACGTTCTTCCTTTTGGAGCTCATGAACCGGTTAGGCCAGGACGAGTGGGACCAGGCTGACCTGAACCTGGTCCGGGAAAAAATGATCAACAGTCAAAGATTGGTCAAGTCATCATTACGGTTCATGGCTGTTTCAGACCAGCCCGAACGCAGCCTGTCGTTGCTGCGCAGGATTGGATCTACCTTGCATCAATACAGCGTCAGCGGTGGTAACTCCTTTTCAACCACAAATCCCAGCACATTAGAACAGCATCCTGTCTGGCCAGAAATGATTATTGCCCAGGAAGAAGCCCCGGTGCTGTGGATAAGTCCGCTCGAGATTGCTGGATTATGGCATCCGCCCCTCTTTGATCACCGGGCCAATATGGACGCGGTCAAAGTAAACTCCATTGCCATGCGCGCCCCGTCCCCTGATGATGTCCAGGGTCTTTACCCGATTGGCGATACGCGCCTCCCAGGAGGAAAAGAGTTTGAGGTGTTTCTCAATGCCCAGGCCATGCGCCGCGGGATCACCATGGTCGGAAAACCCGGGATGGGCAAATCGATCCTGATGGAACACATCGTCAAGATCTCTGCCGAAGAAGATCCAGAAAAACCGGCTATTGTGGTTGTGGATCCACACGGAGATCTGGCTGAGAGATTATTGGGCGTGCTCTCACCTGAGGTAGTCAGGGACCGCGTTTATTACCTTGATGTGGCAGCCAAAGATTACGTCATGACCTATAACCCGCTTGATCCGCACCAGGAAGGGCTCGACCCTCAGGCCATTGCCCAGATCTTCATGGATATCGGTCAGGCTCTGTTCGGGAAATATTGGGGACCCAGGATGCAGATCCCCTACAAGCGAACCATCCTTACCGTGGCGATGGCCAACAAGAAACGCGGACCCGGAAGAATGTTTGGCCCTAATCTGATCACTCCTTTCCTGATGGCGGATAAAGAGCTTTGGGCTGAGTTTATCAAGCAGGAAATCGGAGACGATGAGGAAATGGTCGAGATCCTCAATATGTACTACCAGGGCCAGCTGGCTCATATCAACCGCCATCTCAAGCAGCAGGTCATAATGCCCGTCCTTTCCAAATCTGACCGCTTTGCTGAAGAGCCGGCCAATAGTTTATATAATCCTCCCAAATCCGATCTGGATCTATGGGAGGTCATCAAGAATCGTAAGATCCTGATCATCAACACTCGCTCAGGAATTGTAGGCGAAGACATGGCCGCCTTTACCGGCGCCCTTTTCATCAACGCCGTGGTAAAGATCGTCATGCACCAGATCGCTAACCGGGCCAAGGAGCGCATTCCGATTACCTTTGTGATTGATGAAATGCAGACGATTGCCGGTGTGCGCTGGGATACGATCCTGGGACAGATGAGAAAACACGGATTCAACCTGGTGATCGGCACTCAATCATTAGCCAGTATCCGTGAAAACCTGGGCGATAATATGCCTGGTATTATCCTGGGCGGATCTCATACGCTGTTCACCTTCCGGATCAATGGCGAAGATGCTGAAAAATTATCGGAAGAAGAATTCCGCACCGAAGAAGGCGGCGTAGATCCCACCACCCTGACCCAGCTGCCCCCTTATCACGTCTGGGCTTCCATGGTCGGTGAGAACGGGGACAAGATTCCCCCCTTCTCCATGCGCATCAAACCTCCTCTTGAGGCACCAGAAGAACAAATAAAAGAAGCTCTCCGGGCGCGTGAAAATTACAGCACGCCTTTCAAAGTTGCTTCTGCTGCAGGGATGGCCTCGTTGACCTATATCCGGGATAGTTTTGGAAGAGTGTTAAGTGAAGGAAGCGGAAAGCCCAGCACTGCAAAAAGCTCGGGGGTGATCGGTCAGGTAAGGTCAGGAGGGGACGCCTTGGTCAATTCTCTGCTCGACGGCAGGTCAGACGAAGACGAAGATGGAGGCCGCCCTGACACAGGTTCTGGGGAAATTGACGCGGCTCTAAAGGAGCTCGAAGGAGATGTGTTGAATTTGATTGACAAGGATGGTTTCTAGTGCAAGATACAAATTCTTTGGTCCGCTTTTTATATGAGTATCCGTGGACCAGTAAGCCAATCCTTGAGTCCGTTTTTGGCTCCCAGTTTGTTAACTTAGCAAAGGCTAAAGAAACAAGGACCGTACTGGTCCCCGAGGTAGGGAAGTGCTGGGGGGTTAAGCAGGAAAAACTTAGTTCCCTTCCTGGCGTAAGAAGGCGGGAGCTAGCCAAAAAATACTTGATCAATCAATACGGTCAGGATACTTTATGGACTGGAGGATCCCCAGGACCGTGGGGATCCGACTTACTTGCTCGAGTAGGAAAACAGCGCAAGTATTGGATCCGGATCTGGGTTGATAACGAGGGACCCGGAGTTGAAGCTCTGCCCTTTGTAAATCCCGTGCCAGCCCGCTTTGCCCCCAATCTGGTCGACTTGATCATAACATTATCTGCAGAGAGGGCAGAATTGATCAAGAGGCAAATCACATCCCGCTGGCCGAAAGGGAAACGGTCTGCGCTAATCTATTATTACAGCGGGGGCGGATATCTCAGTCCCTGTAAATATACCTCTTCACTAGAGCGCGGGTCAAATGGTCGTCCTCTTAAAACACAAGAAATTACGAAGCTGTTAGCCGGACAGCGTTGGGAACGACTTAAGAATTTACGTCACGAACAGGTTATTGGCAAGCTTTTTCTTGAGATGCACAAGATCGACTTAGACCTATTAAAGTACGTTGGAGACAACCCTCTATTTGATATTGACGGCCTTGCTACTCTTGTTTCATCTTCTGTCACAGGGATCGATCTTGCCAAGGTAAAGGAAAAAGCGCGGCAACGTTTCGTTTGCTTGGAAGAGCTGGGGCAGATCGAGAACACCGCCCCCCCGCTGATCGGGAAAAAAGTGTCTTCTTTGGGAATGAGTGTTCTCTCAAAGTATTGGGGGTTGAGTCCGGACAATATGCGCAAATTCCATGCTTGGCCCCAAAAGAAAAACGATGCTGGGATTTTAGAGTATTCGGAAAACGCACTTTCTTTTATCAAAGTCCACACAAGGGAAGTACAACATTTTGTGTTTGGCCTTCTGGATAATGCCTGGCGTCTTCATCAGGATTATGGAGGAGTGGATGTTTACCTGGAAACCATCATTGGAAAACGTATTTATTTTCAGGATCTGTCAAGCGGCGAATTTGACTGGGTGATCCCAGATGCCGCTATTGACTTATCTTTCTGGCGCCGCACCTGGAGAGACGGCCATGTACATGACCCGAAGATTGTCTTCTCTTCAGCACAGTTGTTTGTGGAGATCGATCGAGCCACAAATCCAATCACTCGTCTTGCAGCCCGCATAAAGAAATACGGCCGGATCTGGCATTCTCTTTCTGTTAATCCCGTTCAGGTTTGGGTTATTGACGGAACTCCCTGGAGGGAAAAAGAGATCCTTGAGATGCTGGAAGATGCCGGCATCGAGGGGTGGACCGTTTTAGCAGAGCGCTTAATTCTAAGGAAAGACGATCCTTGGTGGGAACGCTTTTCCCACAAGGAAGGAGTCTTGCCCTTTAGTAAACATCACGGGTGTGCGCCGCTGCGGAAGATCTGGAGAAGGGCAGGGGACTATGAGCTGCACCACCTCATGGATCATACTCCCTGGGAAAGAAAGATGTCCCAATCTAAGCCGCCAGTAAAGGTGCTCCGGGGGTATTAGAGAGAAAGTAGTGGTATTTTTCCAAGCTCGATAACAAAGAAGAAGTGTTGAATATACAAGAGACCCAATGTGTTCCCATGGGAACACATTGATTAAGGTGCGTTTCCCTGGATGTTATTTGAACCCAACGGCCTGCGCCATGAACTCGTTGAAGACAGCCTCGGGGCTCAGTTTAGCGCTCTTCCTATGACGCCCAATAGAAATCTCCCGCGAAGAATACTTCTACTCACAGCTGGCAGTTGGTCATTTTAAAACATACCTAATATATATACTGGGGTACTCGATAAAGATTTTATTTTTATAACGGGTTTTTACCGATCTGTTCCCATGGGAACAGATCGGTAAATGTGAATTTCAATTTACTTCTGGGTGCGCTGTCTCAGTTTGGCGGCCAGGGTCTCAAACAAAGAGGCCGCTTCCAAGATCTGGTCTTTTTTCATGCCGGCCGCAAATTCCGTGGCCACTTTTCCCAATTTTCCCTTCAATGCGTCTTCTTGGGCCGATTTGTAAAAAAGCTTGATGCGGCCAGCAGCCACCTGGGTAGTGGACTTGATAGGCCGCACTACCGGCTTGCCTTTTTTTGCACTCTCTACATAGTCGCTCATTTCTTGGGAGGTCAGGGAGTCGGCTATTGCTTTTCTGATGGCTTTTTCCCATTCTTTAGGCGGCAGCTTGATGATCTCCCGCAGTACACGTTCGTTGAGATAGTTGAGGTCAGCCAGATACTGCAGCTCGTTGGGTAGCTCCAGGATGTTGAGGTGGCGGACCATCACCGGACGACTCAAGCCCATGATCTCCCCGATCTCTTCCCAGATCCCGGTCGGCATCTTCTTTTTCCCGGTCAGCTTATTCAGATCTAAAACGCTACTGAAGAACTCGTATTCTCCTACGTCCGCTCCCTGGAGGGGGTCTTTATCGGCAGGAAGATCCAGTTTGCTGAGCAACAAGGAAGCGATCTCTCGAGCCCGGGCGACCGCTGTCGGGGATTCGGCGTGGATATTTTCCACGACCTGTCGCTCCCGGCTTCTGCGCTGATCATCGATTTCCCGGCATTCCAGAAGAGGTTCGTCCTTCATCTTCTGGTCCACCGCGGCTAGCGCGCTAGCCCAGAAGCGGCGCTCACCGGTTTCCAGGTGGAAAACGGTTTTCCCGTTAACTATCTCCCAGACCCCGGTAACTGGTTTGATCTGGCCATGAACTTCAAAGGTCCCGCCCAGTTCGATCAAGGTATTTACCCGGCTGGACACGCCTGGGTTTTTCTCGGCCATCTTCAGCCAACTCTCAGCTACTTGTCGCCAGGTGATCTCGCCGGCAAAAAAAGGCTTTTTGATCTCCAGAGGCAGAATAGGGCGGGGTTGATACTGGTCCGGGAGGATCTGGCCCAGGGGAATGTTCACTAATCGTGATGATCCCGGCCGTTTCGGACGGGGAGTATCCACGGATAAATACCCATCGATCTGGCTATCTTCTTTTCGTCCTTCTCGTTGAGCAAACAGTTCTGCTCTTTTTTTATCTTTGGCCATGTTATGTATCTCTCGCTAGGGTTGTAGTTTTCTACTCAGCTGTCCATTCTCTTTCTTATAATTTCTGATACTTTTGCATATTCCTGGGTTGCCACGCTGGAGGAGGCCAGATCGCCGGAGTCCCGGGCTGGCTTGTAGCTGAAAATATCCAGACCCTGGTATTGGGCGCTGTGCACGTCACCGCGGTCCCCGATGGAGGGCAAGATCAATTTACCGTAGCGGTCTGTGAGGATGTCTATCCACTCCGCTTGTTCCAGACGTTGTAAGTGGCACTTGACCGGTAGAACTCCGATCACCTTCAGGCCTGGATTGAGACGGGGGCGCTTTTGGACGCGCTCCACTGAGTCCAAAGTTTCCACAAGGCTGTCGAGCGCAAAGGTCTGTAGGTCGATAGGGATTACCACGTGGGTGCCGGCCAGGAGGCTGTTCATGGTCATCACGCCCAGATTGGGCGGGGTGTCAATAACGATATACTCGTATAAGGAGCTAAGTGGTTTCAGCAGGTCCTTCAGGCGGTAATGGCCGTCCGGCTCACTAGTGAGCCGCCGGTCTGCTGCGCTAAGGGAAGTCTTGTGGGTGGGAAGGTAGTCCAGGTTGCCGCTGCCGTTGATTGGAAGGTGGGAGGTCTTTATGATGGACATGGCCGGGAGGGTGGATTCTTCCAAAAGCAAGTCCCCCAAAGTTTGTTTATTTAGATCGACATCGGTATCAACCTCTTCGCTCTCCCCGAAAACGCCGCCAGCAAGAGTCCTGGAAGCATGAGCCTGGGGGTCCATATCCACCAGTAGTACCTTGCCTGGGTTCCCCGGGTTTTCATAGGACTGCATAAGCGCCAGGGCCGCGGCTACATTAATGGACAGGGTGGTCTTGCCAACACCGCCTTTTTGAGAGGCTACAGCCAGAGCCTTCATGTGTTTTTTTCCTTTTTGTTTTTTCGTCTTCGTCTACGTTGAAATTTTTTATGTTATTTGATGTACTTATGCTCAACTATATTCTAATTGATTTTGTTGAAAATAAATTGCTATATTTTGGTATATTTTTATTAGAATAATTTGCGCTGATCCTGGGCCTGCTAGTAGAATATTTTGGACCTTTTTTTATTACCTTTTGGTTATGAAAACAGGGGTTTTCCAAAAATAGCACTTTTATGCAAAAACGGACCAAATATATCGTTTTAGGTCCATTGGTATGCACTAGAGTGCATTAAATACGGCCTGGGAGCAATTCTTTATATTTTATTAGGTTCAGATAGCCTGTGCGTTGCTAAACCCCCAGGTGTGTGTTATTATTGGAGAGTAACCAGTACCTGTGGGTACGATTTCAAATAGACTTACAAGCAGTTTGGGGTCAATTTATAAGTGTTTTTGTATCATTTTATAACTGATCCTGGGAATACTTATGGTACATTTGAATCAATCATAATAACAGGGCGTGATTGATTTGCTTAGCTAGTTAAGCTCCAGTCGCGCAGATCACTACAACTGAATAAGGGCCTCGTCCGAGGACAGTAGCTTTAATGAAAAACTCCCCGTTGGTTTGTCGGCCAGGGGAGAATTCGGAAAAGCTAAATTAGTTACACAAAAAATTATACACTTTTTTTTGTGCCTGTCAAGTCGTATCGCACGAGCGTTCCCTAAGTTGGAAATGTCGTGCGGTTTTTTTATTGACAAGAAGGGCAATGAGCAGCAACGAACAAAACAACCACAACGAAGAAATGGGCGCCCGCGCTAGCAAGGTCTGGCTGTCTCTCCTGGAGGATCTAAAACAGACCCCTCTTGAGATTCCAGAAACCTGGCCGAAAGAAACCAAAGCTTATTGGGACAGCGAAGAGCTGAGCCTGGTTGTCACCATCCCTGACGATACAGATGAAGTCTGGCTTGACCGCCGTTTCCTTCCACTCGCTAAAATATATTTTGATGAAGAACACAAAGAAAGGCAATTGGTCTTGCAGCGAAAGGGCAGGGCAGGAGTAGACGATCTTCTTGTCCGTGTTCAGAGCTCCGTGTATGAAGAGATCACAGAACCCAACAAAATTGTTCCTGTTCAGATCTACATGTTCCATCATTGGCTGCCTGTACTGGGAGCCTCTCCCTTCTGGGTAGTGGCAGGAATGAAGCAAGTTTCCTTTGTAGCCATATCTAAAGAGAACAGCGTTTTAAAGCCTATCTCTACCCGGACGATTGCCAAGTGGACCCCATTGGGTTTTTCGGCAGTTGCAAAATGTCTTAAAAAAGGAGGCTTTTCAAGCTGGTTTTACAAGAAAATTAAGGACAGCTATGAGGACGTTCCGCCAGAATACAATGTCTGGAGCCAAATTCCAGTGGCGCCGCATCACCTGTCATGGATAGAAGATTATTTCAAACAGCACACAGAAGAAGAGTCCGCGACGGCGATTTTAGAATCGTTGATTGATCGGACAGTAGAGATCCGTCGAGTTAAACCAGGAGAGATGAAAATACCTTCTTTATATAGCAATAAAAGACGAACGGTGATAAACGTGGTGTCTAAGTATTTCCCGGGCAAGATTTCACAGGATATTTATGCTCTGGTAACCCAACTGGAACAACAGATCACCCGCCCTAATCTGGCCATAACCATACCTCATTACTTTTTCAAAAAGTTCCTTGGTGATTTGAATTCAAACGAGGCTGCTCTGATCTGGTATCTGCGCTCCTTGTATAAAGAGGATGAGAGTACTGTAATTCAATTTAATGGATATGCTCCGATAAGCGAATCTCTAGGGTGCGGTCGTAATACTCCCCAGCGAATGCTTGATAATTGTATTTTATCTCAAGAGGATAATAGAGCGAGTTCTTGGGATCCCCACTATCAACCTGATTTACCTCTCAGAAACTGGTTGGTGGTTGATTATCTGAGCGAGCACGTTAATGGCACGGCTAGAGATTACACGATTAGTATTAGGCCCGCAGAACCCATTCATACAGACGATAAAGCCATCTATACCCGGCGTTTACAGCAGCTGCTAGAGAGTTTCGAATTCAATAATGAGCCCTCTCCTTTGCCCGCACAAAACGATACAGGGGATGAACAAAAGGACGTCGAGGGAAAAAATATACCCGCACATAACGATACAGGGGGTGCACAAAAGAATATAGGGGTAGAAGAACCACCCACACAAAACAATACAGGACCTGCACAAATAGATACAGGAGGAGCACAAAAGGATACGGGATCTACACGAAACAAAACAGGGTACCCGCACAAAACGGAACACTTAAATAGCTTAAATATTAATAATTCTTTAACTGATTCTTTTAATGATTCTTTAATACCACCACTACCATATACCAATAATACTGACTTATCCACAAATCTACCTGTGGTGGGTGTAAGAGAAATTATTTTAGAAAAGCTTCTAGGATTTGGAAGTTACAAACACAACGAAAAGAAAAAACTTGTTGAGTTAATTGAAAAGAATCAGGAACTATTTTTAGCCTGGTTTATACGCAATCATATAACAGCTGCAAGGTTCCCAGTCCGATTGGCCGTGAAAAACATCCAGGAAGGAAATGTAACAGAAGATCAATACCTGGAACTAGCTGCACAAGGGTGGGGGATCACCGCGCAGCTTGCCAGTGTAAACGTACATACTCTTGATATATGGGAACTTGGTGTAATTGATAATTACGAAGACCAGGAAGATTTGATCCAGGTTTATGGAAAGTTGTCAAAGCCGGCGAAGAAAGAGATTGAAAAACTTAGAGAAACCAGATATTCTGAGATTTTTGAAAATGTTATGGACAAACAATGAGGAGAAAGTGCTTTTCCTTATATAATACAGATAAGCAGATATCAGGAATTACTAATTCCTGATATGAACTAGTTAGATGGCTTGGTCGACAAATATCAACTTTATCGCCAAATGAGGAGACAAAATGACTGAACTGATTTCTTTTCTAAGAGTAGTCCACATCATCACTGCGATTCTGATGGCATGG
>SDBU01002824.1_pt1 | contig 22577 bp, 19 predicted proteins | sample 2277071 | NCBI WGS metagenome assembly SDBU01 (sample SAMN10397929, study PRJNA504765) | marine sediment metagenome | isolation source: marine sediment core GS08_GC12, 126 cmbsf | place: Arctic Ocean: Gakkel Ridge, Loki's castle | collected 2008 | reverse complement strand
CATAACCAAAAAAAAGCGGAGGCTTTAAAGTCCGATAAATAAATTCTCCGATAGAGGTGACAAAATGATAAGTCTTTCGAGTAGAAATAGAGGTAATTCTATAAACACTTTCGGGAATTAGGTGATAATAAGATAAGGCACTTTCCAGGGAGATATAAGATGGCAAATAAATACGGTTGGCAACCTTAAATAAAATTTCCTCACTAAGTCTTAAATCAGAAAAGATATAATATCCACGAACTACTTTCTTAATGTAGCCCTTATCCTGCCATTCATTTAATCTTGGTCGGTAAAAATCAGGTTCAATGTTTCTAATCTCATTTAAGGAAAATATCGTGAAATCCTTTAATTCACTCTTTAATTCTAAATATTTCATCTTATTTCTCCAAAATACTATTATTAGTACTTTCAAGAAATATTATATCACTTTAGTAATCTAAAAGCAAAAATAGGACTTTCCCCCTAAAAGCAGGAGAATATCTTGTATTTCCACGTTGATTTATCATTTCTTTAATGAAAGCTCTAAACTTAACTCAAAGCTTGCTTTAACACCGGATAAAAATCCTTTTCTTCCTCAATTATGGGAATCTTCGCCTTTCTTGCTTCCTCCTTCTGGCTCTCTGTACAATATCCCCATCCGGCCAAAAAAACGTTGACTCCCAGGGTATCAGTTCCTATAAGGTAACTTAGCTGGTCATCAATAAAATAAATCTCATTTAATTTAGCGTCATATTTTTTAGCGATGGCTTGCATATGTTCTGCTTTATGCTTGCCAAAGTTTTTATCAAAAATATCTTCAATGTCTATTTCAAAACCAAGATATTCCGGTTGAAAAGCACGATGAATAGCCTCGCCTAGATTGGAGGTAGCAATGACAACTTTTCGACCTTCCTTTGTAAATCGCTGAATCCCCTTGACGACTTCCTTAAAAACAGGTGACAGAGAAAACCATTTTTTGAAATTCTTTTTCTGCCATTTCTCTTTTTCTTGAAAAAATAATTCTCGAAAAAATTGATAATCGAATTTAAGCTGGTTACGATAAGCAATAAATTCCTGTTGGTCTTTAACCCAAATCTGCTCTTCCATAATTTTAATAATAGCGAAAAAATCACCCGATATTTCGATATAAGACCTTAAGCGGCGGTAATAATCCATTTCTTTTTTATATTGTTTTTTCATATCTTCCCAATTATCAAAAGTGAATAATTTCCCGCCAAAATTTTTCTTTACTTCCGAATCAAAATATTTACAATAGGCGTTATGACTTACAAATAAAGATTTTAAAGCACTGTCACTAATAACACCGTCATAATCCACTGCTAATATTTTCATTCTCAATCCTTCCTGTCCCTTGAATTAATTTTTATATTGCTGTTAAATAAATTACTAAAATTATACTATTTCTTTATTGGGATGTACAATTTGAATTGTAGATTTAGTGGGATATAGGATACAATTTTGAAATTATACAGAGTATATAGAGGGAGTGAATCTTCATGTTTGACAAACTGTAATTTCTTAAAATATGATAAAAGCGTAATAAAGGACTGTCTCCTGTCATACTCAATTCATTTGAGAAGATATTGGAAACCTAGACTTATCAGATCCATTATGAAAAGCTAGAAAAAGCTATCGAATTATTGAGTTAGAACAATCCAGTACGCTTAAAAGGTTCGAATCCTACCCGGCTCCCCCTGGCAGACAGAACGATTTTCGAACTTTTTGTATGAGTGATGAAACTGACAAAGTATATCGGGAGTTAGAAGAAATGATTAATGCTTGATATTATTATTGATTATAAATCCCCTTACGAAAAATTAGAAAAAGTTAACGAATTATTGAGCTAGTATATCTGTCCCTATTTGTTCCTAATTTTATTACTATTTTATGAACTTGTGAAACCTCGTTACCCACTCCAAAAATCCGTTAGTCTGTTCTCTAATTTTACCCTTATCTCTTCTTTATTACCGTAATAATTCTAAGGTAGATTTCCAATCACCTTACTATCTCTATTACAAATATGTATTATTCCGTCATCTTTAGAGACACGCATAATAACAACAGGGGCACCGGCTTTGTTATAAATCATAATTCCACCATCGTCTTTAGCAGTTCCCATAGCGGTAACAACGCTATCACCGCCTTTGTTGCAAATATCTATTCTCCCACTCCCTCCTGTCCTCTTATCAGCCGATAATATAAGAACTTCTTGCCCTTCATCGTTCACAATTACTATACTCCTGGCCCTGATTTCCTCCTGAATAACTACCTGGCTTTCAACATTTCCATCTACTAAAAACACATAAAACACCAATATTGCTAATACTGTATAAAGAAAAATTCTTTCAAATGCTTTCATTGTCTTAACCCTCCTCTAACTCTTTATTTTCATTTTTTCCCCAAAATAGTTATATTCAAAATACAGCATTTGCCTGATTAAATCTATGCTCTAAGGTCCCTCTCTGGCTTTTTATTCGTTCTGGTATTATCAGTCCATTTTTGATATACCTGCTAACGGTCCGTTTGCTTTTCTTCAGGATCTTGCAGGCCTCTGAAAATGTAATATCGCTTTTTATAACCTCTTTTTTTTTCATTTTACTTCATTTCACTCCACCCTGTGTACGGGGACCATATTTCACCCTTGCCCGTTATTCTGTGTATTCTAAACGGGATATTTCCACCATAATGAGGCATATGCTTGTAAGGCGTTGGCCAAACATAGATCGCAAACAAGACTACTAATATGATTAGAATTAGTTTTATAATATTATTTATTTCAAGTAATTTCATTTATTTACCCCCTCCCCTTAATCCCTTATTCTCTTTCTTTTTTATCACCAAATAGTTTATATTCAAAAATACAACAAAAGATTGAAGAAATAACCCACACATACCAAGTTTTTTGCCAGTCAAAAGGATCATAAGTTGTTGTTCTATAACCCCCCGCCCGGTATACATGCGTGGCGCCCATATAATACGCAATAGTAATTGTAAGGAAGAGAATAATAATTGGGACAAAAATTGCCAAAACTAACCTTTGATTTTTATTCATATCTCTTTTAAAAACTTGAAAAGGTATAAGTAAAATTTTAAGTAATGTTTTACGAAAAAGATAACCAAGGCAAATTGTTAAAATAAATGCACCTATACTAATAGGCTTTTCCCAATCCACCGGTTCCATCCCATGAATTAGACCATTAATCATAATAAGAGAAATCATAAAAGAAATTAAAAAAATTATCAAACCGAATACTTTTAATATTTTCATTATCTTTGATTTCCTTTCTAATAGCTTACCCTTTTACAATACCCTAAATCATTCAAATTTTTACTCCTACAGCGTTTCTTGCTATTAGTAGTTGGCGTTTTTTTTGTTTACCTTCTAGGAAAGCCTCTAAATCAATTTTTGAAACATAGCAATTTTTGACCTTCAGGATATTTTCCACTCTCCATTTACTTTTTCAAACAGAGCTGGAAAACCGTATTTATACTCGATGTTCCATGTCCCACCGTATATATCATGCTGTGTGGAAGAAAAATCATAGTCACAACTCACATAATATGATAAATGAGAAAAATCATAAACATTATAGATCTGATAGGTATGATAAAACTCAGGATACTCCAATGCTAAATCCCACATGGAATTAGCAAATTTAAACATAATACCACCAGATTTGCAATAAGAAAGCGCCTGAGTATAATTTCTATTACTAAGAGCAGTGTAATACGCTTTAAGTAAATTTTCGCATAGATAGAAATCTCCACCTACTCCGTCAGGATCTGGAGTTACCATTCCCGAACAGCCTGACAAAAATATGGCTAATACCAAGAACAAAATTATGAAAAAATATTTCTTTTTCACTCCCTTAAGACTCCCTGCAACTTATTTTTTCTTTATTATTTATTAGAGAAATTTCTACTCTAATAAATAAACAGAACTAATAATTTTATTTATTGCTTCTGATATTTTATTACGAAAGTTATCATCTTCCATTGGATTTTTATTAGTACGACAGTCTATGCTTTCATAACGTTTATTTCTAGGATTTATTTGAAATAATTGTTGATCTAGGTTTATTGAAAAAACGGCACAAGTATAGCCATTTTTTAATTGTTCAAAAAAAACAATTTCGATTCCTTCTATTAAAATTCCTCTTTGTATCCTTGCTGGTTCAAAATTTATGAAAATTGAATTTCCATTTGGAAATTCAACAATTCTAATTTTTTGTGCTTTATATTTATTGCTATCTACATTTATAATAAGATTATAATTTTCCTTTTCAATTTTAATATTCTCATTTTGTTTTATTAATTCATTAATACGGTTATCAAGCTGCTTTAATACAAGTTCACAAGTTGGTTTCCATTCTAAATTCAGTTTATCTATATATTCTTCAGATTTTTTAGACAATGAATTCAATTCTAATTTTTTATCTGGTAGCGTCTTTAAGAAATTATTGACCCATAATTTTGCTTCTTCCTCAGAAGATTCAAATATATTTTTATATTTATAAAAAATTAATTCTTCAATATCTTCACTGTTCATTTTATTTTTTACAATAGAATCCATAACTGCAATTCTGAATTGTTCTTCCTTTTCCAATTGTTTTATTTGAAAAATAGGCATTAGTAAATTTATACATATTGGAATAATCAAAAAAATTAAAATTACTTCGATAATTACTTGAGTCCGTTTATGCTTAATTTTGGTCTCAAATTTTACTCTGAAAATAATATATATAATTAAAAAGATTATAGTTATAATTATTATCATTATTCATGACTTCCTTGGAACAAATTATAATACAAAGCTCTCTAATATTTGCACAAGTTGCTGCAGATTTGAAAGCATAAAACTTCAATATCTCCTCTTGCTTACGACAAATTGGATTAAAAATAGACTTCTTCAATTTATTTTTAATAGACTGTTTTCATTATACTGCAGTTCTATTTAAAAGTCCTTCTTTTTCTGGAAAATAATTTATAAAAGAAAAAGGCCTTCAGCAAAATGACAAAGGCTGGAAATTGTCAAGCTCCCCCAACAAAACGATTTTCCACTTTTTGTATGAGTGATGAAACTGAGAGGGTGTGTCAAAAGTTAGAAAAAGTAATTTGTACTTGATATTATCATCGATTTTCAAACTCCTTCGAAAAGTTAGGTAAAGTTACCGAATTATTGACCTGGCTTATCTTCTATTTTATTAAGGAAAGAGTTACATTTAGCAACTTTGTTATTTTGCATGACTTGACCCCTCTTGTTTTAGTTAGTAACTTGAATCTACACTGCCCCTGTTATTTCCCGAGCCAGGTTGAAACAGTTGTTAGGTTTTTTCTTTTTGATCAATTTTATGACTTTCATTTTTCGATTTGATGTTAAATGCTTTTATAATATATAGGCAATTATCCAAAGCAATTTGTGCAAGCATTGGTGGAACAGATATATGTCCATGAACATCTGAATATTCTCTTCGGAATTCTCCTAATACATACCCTGCACTGGAAATGGCTTTTTTCTGATTATTCCATAGTATCTTTGTTTTGTTTTTATCTATATTTTCTCTTTGCAATACATCATTAAATGCCTTTTCTAACGATGCAAATGCTTTTGAAATTCTTTCATGAAACGTTGCTTCTTTGGGATTATCGATTTCTTCTTTAATATAAATTTCTTCGGTAAGAGTATCTACACTTGCACAAAGTGATGAGATAGCGCCTGAAATATCTCCATCACGAAACCTTACTAATGATTTTTTTAAATTCTGATTAATATTATCTGGTAAGTCTGTTAACGAAAAATCAACTTGTAATGTTAAAGGTAACAAATTGCCATACGAAATATACCAACCAATTCTTCGTAAGTCTTCGTCAATTATTGAAACTAACTTGCTCTGAGCTTTTATTGAAACTTCTATCGTATAAATAATTACTCTACTTTGATCACTTGGATTTAATTTAAAAAATAACTTATCAAGCTCATCCATCAACTGGCCTTTTGATGATCCACCCGAGTATTTCTGAGTAATATGACCAATCGAATAAACCGGTAATCCAGCCTTTCCAGCAATATCTTTAATATCTGCGAACGAAAAATTATCACGAAGAGTATTTCTAATTACTGACCATGCAATTGAAGGTATCATAAATTTCTCACTTCCTTGATAATCCTTTTTTTAAGTGCGAAACGTCAACCCAACATAAGATTAGGTGTACTAATGAAAACAACAAATGTTGCTTTTCATGGCAATCTAAACTGGTTAAAATATCACTCAATAGTGTAAATAATAGGTCAAGTCTTTTAATATCACATTTTGTCTCACCTTTCGACTCTTTTGATCACTCTGCTGTTTCTCTGATTTTAGTTCTTATTCTGGCATAAAGAGAGTGACTTGACTATCCTGATTGATTCAGATAATTCTATTGTCGGTTGTTATTTACAATTATAGACCCCCGTTAATTCATCTTAATTTGCTAAATTATTAAAACTCCTAATTGTTTTAGTTTATCTAAATGTTTATCGTTTAATTTTTCTAAGCAAGCAATGGCTAGAAAATTTCTTGCTCTGCTAAAAGCCACAAAACCTATTCTACATTCGTCCTTTTTGTCATTGGCCCTAGCTTGTTGATCTGTTTCTATCCACTTCAATAAACGATTCTTGGTTTCCGCTAATGCCAAAACGGCTGTTGCTTCTAATCCTTTAGCCTTATGAATAGAAGAGTTTCTGTTTTGAGAACTTCCTAAGGCTTTAAAATGAACAATAAGATTATCAAAAGAGTTTTTTGTCTTTTGATTTTCAGAGTTAAATTTTACACATAACTTTTCTTTAATATATTTTTTTAAATATTCTTCATTTAATTCAGGATTTTTTTTAATATAATGAAGTACGGATACACCAAGTTTACGAAAATTTATTAATGATAAATTACATTCCTGTAAAATATCAATTAGAGAATAGCCAGATACCGCTAAAATATAGTCCGCCACCATTTTCAATATACTTCTTGGTTTGACATCTTCATTACTGATCTTCTCCATAGGACACACTGAATATGCTGGAATAAAAGTATCATTTTTATATGAAAGGAAAAATTTCATATAATCGATATTTTTTCTTACATTCTTTGAAATTAATTTTTTGCATAAAGTATTAAAAGATACAACAATCTCTTTTAAATCTGTTTTCGTTATAAAAACAATATCCGGATCTTCTGAACGAATTGAGCCAACCTTCTGGTTAGGCAACCGAAAATTATTCAAAAATTTAACTATTTTAGAAGTCGATCTTTTATTGACCTCTTCTTCAGAAATATATTCTTTTATAACACTATCATTATTTTGAAATCTCTTCATGGGAATTTTATTAAACTCTACGGCTTTTCGTCCTTTTTTGATATATGTGAATCCGTATATATATTGCTCAGGATCCCCAATACAATATATGTCAGTTTTACCTTCTTTTCTCAAATTATCAAAAAAACCGTATTGAATAGAAGTTGCGTCTTGGATCTCATCAATAAATAAGAATTGAAGACGATTACCAAAAGATTTACGTATAGTTGATTTTTCTTCATCTAAAAGAGTAGTGGCTTTCGATTCAATTTGATTATAGGAAACGACGCCCTTAGAAAATTTTTTATTTTCTATCGCTCTTTCACATATTCGCCTATCAATGTTTCTCTCAAATTGCATATTATCTAAAAAAGAAAAATCAAACTCATCTACAATGAAATAATCTTCCGGTAGATACCCAAATATTTTTCCGTATGGTTTAAGAATGAATCTATTCATGAAACTGTGAATTGTGCCTATAAAAACATTAGGAGGAATACTAATTTTTGCCTGCAAGCGCTCTTTTATTTTTTCGGTTGCAGCATTAGTATAGGTTATTAATGCCATGAAGCGGTGTGGATTCAAATCAGGTAGACATTCTAAAGCTTTTTTTACCATATTGCACGTCTTTCCCGACCCTGGACCAGCTACTACTAGTACACATTTACTTTTCTGCTTAGACATTTTCTTTCTCTTTCATCAAAAAATTAAACCCGTTTTTTATGTAGGTTGGTAAATTAAACACAACATTATTACTTTTTAGTTCCTCCGCAAGATTAAATGCGAATTCTGATTTGTATGTTTCTATTAAAGCAAAAAATCCATCTATCGAAAAATCTGAATTTTTATATTTCACTGCAAATTCTTTGCCTTTCTGTGGCCTAGTTTGCACTAAAGCCTTAAATAATATTTCTTTACTCACATCTTTTTTGTTAGATTCAATAATATCTTTCTCGAAAGTAGAAGAATTGGTGGCCTGTATATCTATTGAAGATACTTGTGCATAATCATCTTTTAATTTTTTTGCTCTATTTTCATATTTAGTTCTGGAATCAGAATCAGTTAAGACTAAACACCTTATAAAATAGCCTTTTTCTACTATTTCTAAAAAATTTTTAAATGCAACGCCTCTAACGTCAACTATATTACATCCGATTTGTTCCAAAGTCTTTTTCTTATTCATTTTAAACAAAATTGGAACAAGTAGCTCTTCAGAAATTCCCTCGACAAAGATAATTTTTCGTGCAAAAAACATTGCAGAATTTGTAGCAGTAAGATATTTCTTCAAATATCTTACTATTCTTTTTTCTTCGGCACTATCTCCAAATCCTTGTAGTATGTAATGTTTATTGATATTATTTGATTCATCTTTATATAATATCACAGTATCATCAAGATCTAATTTCGCTGCTATGTTTGTTGAATGTGATGTTAAAATTATTTGCATGTTTTTACTACCCCCAGCTTCATCTTTTATATTTTTTGCTAAATGATCTTGTAAGTGGGGATGCAGATGTGCTTCTGGTTCTTCAATACCAACCAATCGAAAAAAAATATTGTCAATTGGAGAATTATCTGCAGTAAGATGTGATAAAACCAATGAGAGATATAGAAGGTTATTCCTTCCCAAGCCATTTCGCTCAACATTAACAGGGTTATTTCCGTAAATAAGACTAATCTTCTTTAGAATTTCACAACATTCAGGAGAAGAAAACTGAAATTCTACTTGATTATCAAGTTCTTTTTCATGAAGAGAAATTTTATCTAGATAGTCTTTAATATCTTTTTTTATTTTTTTCAATTCTGAACTAACTTTAATCAATGACCGCAACTTAATTAAAATATCTTGTATTTCTGAAAAACATCTTTCATCACGATTATTAAGAACCTTGTAAAGCAATCTATAATCTCTACTAGCCATTAATTCACGCCTTGCATCTCTTAATGCATCAAGCAACTCCATTCTTAGCATTCCTAAGAAGTAAAAATCTACTCTTTTTGAATGATCATGTCCTCCAAAAATTAAATATTCATAATTTTTAATAGGAAAGTTAATGCTATCAATCTTTCTTCCTTGAAAATCTTCTTCTGATTCTTTGTCCCATTTTTCTTTCTTCTTCAGATCTTCCCTGCACTGCATAATCCATTTATCTTTATCAAAAGATCCTTTTATCCTAAACACATAAGTCAATTGCGCTATCGAAAGCTCTTTATCAATAAACCAATCACCAACCACAGCTTCTTGGTTATCGCTAAAATCTCTCATTTCCACGTCAACAACAATTTCCGGAAATATTACTTTATCTACATCAATGCTATCATCCAAAATATCTTTCTTGAATTTGCAAACTACTTGACAATTAATATCCTCATATTCTAATACTCTTTTCTTATAAAAAGTAATATCCTGACTAAAAATAAGACACAATGCATTAAGAAGGTTTGTTTTTCCACTATTATTTTCACCAATGATTAGAGTGAATGGTTTAAGGTCAAGCTCAAAATTTATAAAATTTCTATAATTCTTAATTTTAATATTAGAAACATACACTTTATACACCTCTTTTATTAATCTAACCACATTTTAATTTTTTTTAATCTGCTTCATTTAATAAGAACAAGAGATACCTTTTATGCTTGGAAACATTAAAGGGGGTCAAATCTCAATTTTTGACATTGCTAATCTCAAAGATTAAACAATTATTTTCTGTGTTTTTCTAAAATGTTTTATAAAAATAAAAAAGAGTAAGAAAATAATAATATTACTCTCTTACTCTGTCCCTTTATCTGAAAGATTCTTCCTATAAGCATTAGGAAATAATTCTTTTTAGCAAACTCTGTAAGGGTTTTCCAAAAGATTAGGAATTGCCCCGTTTGTACTTTTCATTATAAAGCTGGCCAGAGTTCTGCCCGGTAACAGTACTTTTGCCTGAAAAGTTTGGATACTTATCCTATCTTGCCTCTTCGGCTCCTTTTCTTTCTTGTTTTGATAAAAGAAAAGGTAACTCCTGTTACCTTCATACAGGTTACAATATTAAATTTTATTTAAAGGTTATATATACTATATTTACTACATAAGTTTTGAAAATCCTTCTTTTTTATTTAAAAAGATTGAAATTCATTTATTCCCGTAATGTCTACAAACAAACTTCATCCTCAATCTTATTGATCTCATCCTGATTTATACCAATATATCTTTTAGTTACAATACTACTCCAATGGCCTAACTTCTCAGAGATCTGTTCAATGGTAATTCCTTAATCAGTTTTATTGCTATCTAATCTTTACCGAATTGATCTCTGATATAATAGAACATATCGAATAAAATAAGTGCCGGGAAAAGGTATACCCACATAAGTTAGCAGATAAAAGAGCAGAACATATTTTAATAGCGTATGTCGTGTCCGCATATTCTATTTATACTCCTAATTGTTGTGTGTGTCTGTAGCAATGGGGGGGGTATAGGCCGGAATCTCTAGAGAAGTTGAGACTCCCTTAATGGGTCTGCTTCCAAGGCTTTACCCAATTTTGGTGCCTTTTTCCTTGTTTGAGATCTTTCTTCTGCAACTACTCTATTATACCCCTAAAATACCCTCTATTTTTGCTCCTACGACAGGTATTTTAGGGTCAGGTCTTGAAATATCACTTTTTATCTTCCCGCTCAATTTTTTTAAATTTTTCTCCACCTTAATATTAATACGACAAAAGGTTTAAAAAACCCTTCTTTTCTTAAAAAATAGTTGCGAAGTGTATTAGTTGTTGGTGAATAGTATTTAGATGGAAAAGTAACTGCAAGGGTAAGTACTCCCTTTGGCTCAACTGGATTGAGTTGTTGGAAGTTTATATTCTGTTAGTGGAAAACAATCACTAGCATGAAAAATAAACACAGGCTGTATTGCTAATTCAATAGGATCAGATATTTCTTGCCACGTTTTTTCGACTTCCACAGCATCCAAACCAAACTCAATACTATTTGTGGTAAAATCTCTAGTAACCTCATTTGCGAAACCTTGGCCTTTCTCAAGAGGAATATTACCAAAAAATAATTTTCTTTTTACAACAATACCTGCGGTTATTTCTACAGGACCATAAAAAGTATTGTTAATTTTTGTATATGCATCTTCTTCAATGAATTTTAAATTTTTATGTTTCCCAATTTCTAATGGGAGCTCCCCGGAGTTCCAAGCTTTTACTAATAAATTTATAAGAATATCGTTAAAACTATGATCTTGTTTGTATATTTCAACATACCGAGGGTCGTACGCTGGCATAGCAAAGGGTGTAGGGGCAGAGTGTCGAAAACGAAAATTGAAAGCTTCAATACGTCGAAAGTCGCATAAGGCAGGAAAGCCAATTTTTAACTTTATATCTGGATTTTCTGTGTCAATAACTCTTAATAAATCTATTCCTTTTTCTTTTGCCCTGTTTCTAGCTCCTTCAGTAAATCCTACATTACAAATAAGAGCTCCTTTGTTTGCTCTAACATCTTCGACCATATCAATAAATTGTCCGACATCTCCAATGTCTACAGGATTTTTCCAATCTTTGCAGTCAGCAACAACTAATATTGAATATTGACCAATGTTGTATCGTATTACAATATCTATTTGTCTAACTGTTCCAGATTTTCCTTTTATTTTCTCATCATTAGTTATCCGCGCACCCGGGACGATATTTTTCTGTATTGAAGCCACTACCTCTTCAAATTTTTTCCATTTAGGCTTTTTATTTTCTTTCATTTTTCTTCCTACATTCGAAATCAGCGGTTTTGAAATGTCAAAAGGACGGTTCTTTTGACACTTTTCTTACCGTTTCCCGATTTACTCCAATTAAAATAGCTATTTTCCTTTTTGATAAATTCGATCTTTTTATTAATTGTTGGATCAAATCTTCTTTTTGTTTAGCATGTTCTCTTTTTTTCAAATCCTCTTTTTTTAAGTTTCTTGACTTCAGATACCCATTTATATATTCATTAACATTTTCTTCATCTATTTCAGATTTTATAGTCTCTTTCATCTCCAGAAAGTTCTTTTCTTCATATTGATTACTGTAATGAATAAATTCTTTTAATGCTCTTTCTATATCTGAGGAAAACATCTCCAGTATCTCTTTTATCTCAGGAATTTCTCTATGGTGATTTAATAAATATGTCAAGGGACGGTTGTCACACTTCAAGAATATTTATTTACTTAGTTAAATCTCCCTTGGCGTTTAAAATAATTAGTCTTTCTTAATTTTTCTACACCTTAATACTAATACGACAAAGGTTTTAAAAAATCCTTCTTTTTTTTAAAAAATAGTTGCGAGGTGTATTAGTTGTTGCTGGATATTATTTAGATGGAAAAGAGAAGATAGATTCCCGCTGCAGTTTACACTCACGAAAGTGGGTGCGGGAATGACATATAATTTAATTAACTGTCAAGAATAAAGATTTGATCCCATGTGTACTCTAGAGGATCTATGATTATTTTTGTCTCATTTTCTACCATACTTAAATACCTCCTAACGCTACTGTTATTTTCTTGAAAAGTCATATACTCACACCGTTTCGTATAACGGTATCGGTGTTTGTGAAGTTTTACGAAGCAAAATTGGAGCGAACGAAGTAAGCCACAAACACCGTGTTAGTCGCAGTACCGTCATATTTGTCCTTTCAGAAATCATTTTTATACCTTTCAATCAAAATCATCACTTTTTTTTGCTACAAAACCGATTTAATTGATGAGAAATTTCTGTAACAAGGTCAGCCCCATCACGATAAAATATTATCTCTGGGAATAAACCCAAAAAGAATTTTGATACTTGATTTTTAGCAGAAATACTTGATATAACTATAATATCTTTCTTTAAAGCATGTGCATGTCCCAGTTCAAATCCAACCCCATGACTATACACTGTTACATCAGCTATAATAATATCGGATTGCTCAATAGATTTTATGGCTCCAGAAGCAAGCAAATGTGGAAATAAAATATAACTCGGCTGTGTAACTTTGTACCCCTTCTTTCTTAACCAAGAGATTAAGGTACTCACTTCGTTAAGATTTTGATTCCCATTCGTCATGGAATAAGCTATATAAACAATTTTCATCTTATGAACTCCATATATGATGCAGCATAGACATATAAATCACCGGCAAATTTATTACTCTTTCGTGCTATCTTGATAAGGTCAATTCCACAAATATTTTTAATTTTCTCACCACTTTTATCCCCAAATGGATAAAGCGAATAATTTTTGTGTGCCTCGACTTCTAAGATATTTTTTGACCATGACCCAATTCCATTTATTTGTGTAAGTTCTCTTTTATCCATTGTCTTGAGTATTCTAATCCCTGACCACATTCGTTCTGCCTTGAAACCTAGACCAAATTTTCTAAAGTCATAAATAGATACTCTCTCTAACTGCTCGAGGTTTGGAAAACTATATAGTCCATCTTTTTTATATCCAAATTCTTTCACAAAGTTTGAAAACATTTTTTTTGCCTGTTTCGCGTTGATTATCTGTCGAATGATTGTCTTAACAAATGCTTCCTCTTTGGAAAGAGGAAAACTAGGGATCACAAAAGTATTTTTAACATAATCTAAAAAGCTTTTACTAACAGATTCACAATGTAGAAGATAATCTAATATCATCTCCCGATTTGGCCTTCTTTCTCCAATTATCGTTTTTTCATCACCGCCAACAATGAAAATGTAAGAAGAATCCACCTTGTTAGTTATTGAAATAAGATTTAAGGATGAACCAACAAAAAAGTATCTTGAATAGGCGTTTCGTTCCCTAACATATACAAAGGGTGTACAAATACTATCTGTTGGATGTGGATATAATCTAAAGTTCATATATACTGCTTTCCTCCGTTACAACGTATTTCTCAAATTCATCTTTTAGATTTGCAACCGAAATTCCAAGCTCAAATCGCTGGTATGCAAACTTTACTAGAAGTCTTAAGCCCTCAGGAGTGAATTTTGAATTAAGAGAAATCTCAGGCTTAGCTGAATATTTTCTTAGCCGATGAGCCGCAAAAGACCGTTCATAAATATCTATATCATCTATAACAGCACCTTGAAAAACCACTTTACCAGTTATCTTTGAAATCTCTGTTCCGGGGAATGGCATTACTGGAAAAAACGCAATATCATTAAGCCCCTTCTTCTTCAATTTAATCGCATAATTTATTGTATCAGAAATTTGAGTGTAAGATTCTTCTGGAAAACCGAGCATGAAGAATGCCTTGGCGAATATTTTGTTTTCGTGAATTAATGAAACAACTTCTAAGGTCTTTTTTAAATTTAGATTTTTCCTGATATATTTTTGTATCTGTTCGTTCCCACTCTCAACGCCCAAGTCAATTTCGAAACAGCCAGCCTTCGCCATTATTTTCACAATATCAGCATCTAACTGATCAGCCCGTGCTTGGCACTTCCATTTCAATTTCAATCCAAGGTCAATTACTTTTTGGCAAAATGCCTTAATTAACTTCCCATTTTTATGAGAGAAGTTATCATCAACAATCTGAATTTCCTTAGGTTTATGATCATCCCAAAGTTTAGAAAGTTGGGTAAATAATATATCAATTGGTATTTCTCTGACTCGTCTTCCCCAACATTCCGGAACCGAACAATAAATGCAGTTAAAAGCGCACCCCCTAGATGTATGGATATAGATTCTTCTTTTTACGGTAAAATATCTATTAAGCGGAAGAAGCTCAAAATTAGGGAACGGTATTTTTGAGAGGTCTAACACCTCTTGGTTTTTTGTACTTACTACTCGCCCAGAAACAGTAGAAAAAACTCCGGGAATATTGCTTGCTTTCGCACTTTCTCCATTAAATAGAGCTTTTACAAGATTAAAAAATGGTATCTCTCCTTCACCTACGATTGCATAGTCGATATTCCCATTAGATAATGTGTGCTCTGTAGCTAAAGAAGCATGCGGGCCACCACAAACTACGGTTATATCTTCCCGAATACGTTTCAAATACGCAGCTATTTTATGTACAATATGAATATTTGGGGAGGAAGAATTCAAACCAATAATCCTAGGAATAGTATCTGTGGAAAAAATTCGATCAATAGTTGATAAAATACCTAAATTTTCAGCGTATGAATCAAGAATTCTTACGGAATAACCTATCTTTTCAAGATAAGAAGCCACACAAACCAATCCTAAGGGCATATTATGATCATAACTAAGATAATCATCACGAGGATGAGCCATAATTGAGGATGGCGTATTGATAAGCAATACCTCGTTACAAATTGGTTTCTTTTGTGCTCTATATAATAAGTGTTTCACAATTGCGAGAGAATCCAGAATATAACTTCCAACATCCACGATTGAACTAGGGTCTAAGTATCCCTCATAGATTGCACTCGCTTTTGAAAACTTCGGATATGTAGATGAAAAGTAGGAGCAAGTTCCTTCCTTACTAGCAATAGGATGATTATCGATAATAAGGTATGCCCTAATTGCATCGTAAACGCTTTGAGCCACAATCCTTAGTTGATTTGGGTCACCTGCGATACGTGGCATAATAGCAACTATCTTGTCTTCTTGTTCTTTAATTCTTTGTAAACATTGTTCCCTCAGGGTATCTAATGATGCCGAAAAATCGCTAAAAGGATTTTTACCTAATTGATCATTAAGAAAAATTCTTAGCAGATATTTGTTTATTATCGGGATATTCGATAATTGTTTACTTGAGTAGATGCGAGTATCTAGAAAGATATTATATTTAGTGTGAAGCTTGTTGATAATTCTCCAAACATAACTTATGTGACTTTCGTTTAATTGTAAAAAAACTACCATTATATCGATGTCACGAATTCTCTTTAGAGGAGTTTTTAGTTCGGTTGTTGTGCCAACATATTGAACCATGCCACCGAAGGTATGTTTCAAGTAAAGTACAAACTCTTGTAATATGGATTCTAAAGAACCACTATAACTAGCATAACTCAAATTATTCATTTATTTTACTCTCCATGCCTTTAATGACGGTATTGCGACTAAAATAACCGAAATACTTTATGCACGCTTCTAATTTATTATATATTGCGAAGTACTTCTTTGAAGTAATATAATTTCTCATTATTTATTATACTACAAATCTTTCAAAAATCCTTCTTTTTTCTCATAATAAAAAACCCTTCAGCAAAAGACCAAAGGTCTGGTTATTTTCTTGAATAGATAATAGGGACAGACACCTATTTATTTATCAACTTTCTTCTTATGTGTCAGGGAACGGTTCTTTATGTGTCAGTATGTGTTAGGGGATGGTTCTTTGACACACTTCAAGAATATATATTTACCTTATTGAATCGCCACCAGCGGTTAAAAGAGTTAGCTTTTTCAATTTTTCTACACCTTAATATTAATACGACAAAAGGTTTGGGAAATCCTTCTTTTTAAAAGAAAAAGTTTCTGGTTTTTGGACGGAAGGAGAAAGATAGATTCGCGGGAATGACAGAAGTCTAAGCAGAATGAGGATGAAAGATATAATGGTTATATTTTTTTATTATCAAAAAGGAACAGAGAACCGTCCCCTGTTCCTCTACTTAACATTCAACCTCAACCGCTGGTGCCAGATGCCAAAAGGCGATGGAGAATATTCAGGTGCAGCGCGTTTGTTAGAAGAAGTATTAATGTTTAACAATTATTAAAATAATATTATTTTTATTATCTATTCCGTTTTTGAATTCATCCTCATTACGGATAAAACCTGTGTCGTAAACTAAAAAAAGTAAATTTGTATACCTTTTTGAATAAGTTTGAATATCAGCACTAATCTCATCAACTATAGACTTGCTTTTATCTGTGCTATTCGAGAACTTTACCTCTAATGCAAGGTCTAATTTAGAAAAAATGAAATCAGGTATGCTCTCTTTAATAGAAATCTTAACCCTGCCTGTTTCTCGATCATAATCGATGCCTTTTGCAAGGCCTCTCCCGATCAGGATTTGTTCTATGGCATCTTGAATATTTTTCTCTTTTTTCGGAGTTTCAAATATGGCGCTTCGCAATTTTGACTGTAGAAAATTGGTTAAATTTGTTATTTCGTCTTTTTTGAGATCGAGCTTGTTTTCTAGATATGATTTAAGGATCAATAAATTTGCATGCACTGTACTAAAATATTCTTTTTGCCCAATTCCTATTGTGTCATAAGGTGACTTTATTTTTTTTAAGTCGAAATAATCAACAATCGTATCAATCTTCATTTTTTTAACGATTTTTTCTAATAACTCATTGTATTTACGCATATAGATAGAGTAGTGGGAAAATCGCCATACATTTTGCGCATCCTCAGCATCAAGAATAGCATTCATAGAATCAAGAATAGCATTTGCACAAGCTAAAAATTCCTTTAATTCTTCTTTCTTCATATTTTATTCCTTTTAACGATTAAGTTCAGCGACCGCGAATAGCCGTCCGCTGTAGCGTGTTGTTACACGGTTTTATTCTAATCTTAAAAAAACAGTCATTGTGCCATCTTTGTTTATATCCCAATATTTTGGTTGATGAGGAGCGATAGCACCATTATTAATAGCGTGGCCAAAAATTTCTCTTTCTATTACAGATAGGCATTTTAGGTTTTGCTGAGCTATCTTTGAAAAATCTATTTTTGATACTGTTGGATTCATATGATGTATATCGGCACGAAAACTTTTCCAAATTTTTGTTGAGGCTTCAGCACAATCATTTGAAATAATCTTTCTCTCTTTAAATTCATTAATCAGTTCCTCGATGGTCTTTGTATCCCCATCTTCCTTTTGTCCACTGATAGAATTTCTTTCGGCAATAAATTTTATGATCCCTTCATTGATTGCATGGCTCATCATAACTGTAGCGATAAAATAGCCGTCTCGATAGAGGTAGATGCATTCAGACGAAGCTTTGGCGAAATGATGGCCTCCAATAATTCCTTGATGTTCAATTTCCAAATATCTTGTTATTTTTTCTTCAATTGAACTTTTACATTGAGATTCAATGCTTTCTCTTAATTGGATTCTTCTTATTTTTTCGGTATTATTCATTTTATCTTATCATATAACGTAGAAATCAGGGGTTGTGCCCGACGCCAAAAGGCAACTAGTAACAGTCCGCTGAATTATCTTGTTATGAATCTTCTAATTTCTTTTCTATAATAAAATTTCCTATTAATTCTATAAAACCAAATAATGTTATCCACCAAGAAATCCATGGATAAGGAGTTTCATTGGCCCACTTACGAATCTCTTCCTTCTCTTTCACAAAAGGATAGTCCCCACCAATTTTGATAATTTATGCTTCCAGACTCAGGATATAATGTAAATTCTTTTTTATTCTCATACTCTATCAAATAATGATCTAGAACATATACATAATCCAAAATGTAAAAAGGGGTCAGGTCTCAACATTTGACATTCATATTTCTTTTAAGGCTGTTATCACTTTTTGCATATCCTTTTTTATTCCATTATTAACTTCGCTTTTTTGTTCAAATCTTTTAGCAGCCTGGGAAACCGCTGAATAATCCATCTTAAAAAGTTCGCCTATTTTAGAAGAAAATAGGTGTCTGTTTCTATTATATTCCATCGGTTTCATCCCTTTCTCCTCCAAGTCCAGGTGCAAATTTTGTTCTAAAAATTATTGTGTCAGGGGACGGTTCTTTGTCACACTTCAAGAATATGTATTTACCTTATTGAATCGCCACCAGCGTTTGAAAAAATTAGTCCTTTTCAATTTTTCTACATCTTAATACTAATACGACAAAAGTATGAATTATCAGGGTCAAATCTTTATTATTGACAAATTTAGATTTATTTAATTGTCAGCGATAAAGATTTGCTCCTGAAATTTTTCGTATTTTAAAATTTAACGAGATTTTTTTCTATTTCAGGGTAAATATTATCGATTTGTTTTTGAATTTCAATAGTTTTATACAATGCTGTAACAATACGGCAATATCGTGGTGCATCATCCATCATTCTATTTTTTCTATCTTTCAGGTATTTGTGTAAGACCTGATAACCGCCAATGTAATAATTCCAAACCTCCGGTATAACACCTTCAAAATATTTTTCTTTATTGATATAGATACGCTGCTCATCTTCTTTGTAGATTACTTTTTCAATCCGGTCGTTATCTCCGGACCCCTGATACTTGGCAATGGGCGAACCAAGCTCCGAACTTTTGAGTAAATGCAGAGCAGCTAATTCTTTGCCTAATTTTCCCATTTCTATGAAGAGATCATAATTTGAAGTGAACGGCACCCGCGGAAAATCTATGTTAAGAAACTCTGCGTAAGTTTCACGGTAGATATTGCTGTAAAAAACACCATAGATGTAGTAGAGAATTTCCTCTGGAGTGGGCTTCCTGTCATAATATTTGTTTAGTTTTTTAAAAATAAGTGGCGTGATATTCGGTTCTTTTTTGGTTTGAGTATGATTAAAAAGATTTTTATTTTTTTCATCAGGATATAGATACAAAGGAGCTAGTTGAATTATACCTTTACTGCTGAAAAATGCACGATTATCAACCATATACTCTGAAACAATAAAATGAGAATACGTAGCATTACCAGAATACTGCCTTACGAAACATATTGCGATATTATCTTCCAGCATGTGACGCATTGTATTATAAATAGGTCTCTCAATAACCCATTTAGAATAATAAATATGCCTAACATCAAAAGGGCGATAGGTAATTAACTTAAAATAATTCTGCCAATTATTATCTTTTGCTAATTCTTTTCTAAATTTATCAAGTTTAAAAGTGGACGTGTCTTTAAGTTTAAATGCTTCTTTGAGTAAAGTATTATCTAGCAGTAAATCTCTAAATTGCCGAATTCTGTTTTTTAAAATATTTTGGCTAAAGCCAATCGCAAATTTATCTCTTGCCGTTACTATTCCCACATTATTTATCGGAAAGATTTCATTAATTTTTTTCCATTTTAAATATTTTTGTATATGTAAAGTATTTCTGGGAACAAAAAAATACCAGGGTGATAGTGGTTTTATTTTTTTATAATTTTCTATATTAAATACGTTTTGATCCAGCCAATCATATTTTTCCTGCCGCAAACCATACAGATCAGCATGATAGATTAATGATTCTTTCTTCTCTTTGTTTTTAATAAATAAAACAATAGCGACACCCTGTCTAATATCAAAAACATTTTCGTCTTTACCGCCCTTGGGGGTAGTTTCTCTTTTTAAACTATTGCCGTGCAAATCAAGAATGTAAATCTCATCAAAAGTTTTCATCAAGCTTTGACGCATCCCGCGAAAGGTAGGATTATCCAGATAGCCGTGATTGGTAATCATGCCTACAATACCGAAACCGGACTTCTGAATTTTCCACTGGGCAAAGCGTAGAAATTTAACATAATCATCCTGGAGCCAGAGCTTTTTCTCACCCAGTGGCTCGTCGTCTACCTTGTAATAACTCTGGCAACCATCAATATCTTTTTTTAATAATTTTTCCGTCCATTCGTTAACATTAGAAGAAATACCGCTATAGGGTGGATTGCCAAGAATCACCAGAATCGACTGTTCTTTTTTCACTTTGCCCGCCAAATGACTTTCTTCACTTAATGAACTCACCCCAGGAATGGAAATTTGTTTAATCTCTTCCATCTCCAGTGTATTAGTCAAATAGAGTTTAAAGCGCTCTTCATCAGAAAGGTTATAATTAAGTTCACCCAGAATAAACCCTATTTTTAAATGACCAATCGCATAAGGGGCCATCATCAGTTCAAAGGCATAAAAGTCTTGCAGAATGTGTTTTTTAATCCAGTAGTGCAAACCACCTTCACCGTATTTTGTGACAAATTCTTTTGCTGCCAGGTTAATCGCTGCTGCGGGAAAAGTCAACGTCCCACCTGCCGGATCAAGTAGTTTGAGTTCTTGGCTGGCCAGGCCATCGGATAAACCGAAATGAGTTTTTAAAATAGAATGAATAGAACGGACAATATAACCGACTACTGCTTCCGGTGTATAATATACACCGCGCCGTTCTCTGATTTCAGGATCATAGGTAGATAAAAATGTTTCATAGAAGTGAATAATTGGATCTTTACCTTTGCCGGTACTGTGATATTTGTGCAGTATCTTTTTAACATCGGTAACATGCAATAGTTCGGCAATATCTTCAACGATAATTTGCAGGGACTTGGGCGGATCTTCCAGAGAAATAAACCGGAAGACATCGCGCAGAATACCGATGGTATTCGGAATATAATCAAAAGCCAGTCTGCGATTAAATTCACCATTTGCTCTGGTACGAGCAGCAAAAAGGCCGTAGGTAATCGTCTGGGCGTAAAGATCGGCAAATTGTTTTTCAGTCAATGTTCCAATCAGATATTTTTTAAAGGCTTCATAAAAACCAATAATTTGTTTTTGTCCTTTGGTCCCCTCTTCTTCCATTTCCACAGCAATAACTTCATCACGTAAAAAGCGGGTGCGTTTGGCTAATTCGATAGCCAGGGAACGGGCTGATTTCACTTTGGGCAGAGAAAAGGAGAAGAAGGTTTCAAAAAATTCTTTGAATCGATCACTATTTTCGACCGGTGGTGGGGTATGTAATTGTCTGGCAATCATAGGCCGTCCAATCATTACCTGAGCAATTCGCTGACCATCCCGGTATAGTCGAAATTCGTAAAAATTGGTGAGAATAACATTGGGAAAAGTAGAACAATAACGTTTCAATTGTTCAGTACTTTCAATATAATCCAAATTACCAACAGAAGGATCTTTGGCTTCAATATAACCGATAATTTGGTTTTTCCCGTCCCAGATACGAAAATCGGGATTCCCGGCTTCCGTTTTTTTGGGAAGTATTGTAATATCGATATTCTTTACTTTTAAAATAGCGGCCATTTTTTTGATTAATTCATCCAGGTTGGTGTAATAGCTTTCTTCTCGGGCATCACCGCGTTGAAAAGTATTTGTAAGGTTCTTAAGGTATTGTTCTAATAATTGTTTTAGCACAGTTTATTTCCTTTTCTATTTTAAAAGAATTAGTCCTTTTCAATTTTTCTCTATCCTAATTACTAATACGATAAAAGGATTAAAAAATCCTTCTTTTTCTAAAATAAAATTATTTTCCTCTAATTCTTTATCAACCTCCGTATGATGAGGTAAATATCCTACACCCTAGTGGAATAATTCCACTACCCTAGTGGAAATTCTCCACACCCCCTAGTGGAATTTTTCCACACTAACAGCAACAAGTAAGAACAGTAACAAATAGAACAGCAACAACAT
>SDBU01002823.1_pt1 | contig 22585 bp, 17 predicted proteins | sample 2277071 | NCBI WGS metagenome assembly SDBU01 (sample SAMN10397929, study PRJNA504765) | marine sediment metagenome | isolation source: marine sediment core GS08_GC12, 126 cmbsf | place: Arctic Ocean: Gakkel Ridge, Loki's castle | collected 2008 | reverse complement strand
TCCGGCCCAATAAAACCGGGGGCCCTCTGGGGTAAGCCCGTCTCGCCGCGTGCCTATCGACCAATAACCACAGACAAATCCCAACACCGCAACCGGCTCCAAAAATGAACAGACCCCTTGCACTTTCGCGACCAGGGCGACTACCCTCGGTCAGCGACGTCGACAGTCGCCCCCATGCAGCATCCCACAGCCGGCGGGCAGAAGGCCGGTGAACCGAGAACACAGAATTGGTCTGGCAGGAGTTCCCTAACGGGACTCCTGACGTTTTTCATGAAAGCCCTTCGCACCGTCTTTGCTTACCTGAAGCCCTACCGCCGCCGGATGTTTCTGGCCTTTTTCGCGACGGTCGCGTTCACCGTGCTGAACCTGGTGCCGCCGCTGCTAATGCGGCACCTGATCGACAAGGTACTGACACTGGGGCAATGGAACCTGCTGCCGGCAGTGGTTCTGGCGATTTCCCTGGCGCCGATTCTGGCCGGGGGGGTGCGGTTCGGCAACGTCTGGATCATCATGTACGTCGGCCGGCGGGTGATCGCCGATCTGCGCAACGCGATGTATCGCAAGCTGCTCCGCCTGGATATGGGCTTTCACACCCGCAGCAGCAGCGGCGCGATGGTGGCCCGGCTGATGGACGACGTCAACCGCCTGCAGCGGATGCTCACCGCCGACACCGTGCGGACGGTGGTCGACGCGATCGTGTTCGTCTTCTCGCTGGGCTTCGTCTTCTGGGTCTCGCCGCCGCTGGGTGGCGTGCTGCTGGGTTTTGTGGCGCTGTACGTGTTGGTCTACCGCATTTTCTCCAAGCGTATCCACCGCGCCACCCGTTCCTTCCGCAACATGTACGACCGCATCGCCGGCCGGTTGAGCGAGACGATCGCGGGCGTTCGCCAGGTACGCATCTACAACCGCGAGGAGATGGAAACCGAGCTGTTCCTCCAGCGGACCGCCCGCAGCCTGGACCAGGAGTTCGCCGGCCAAATGAGCTCGGTCGGCCTCGGGATCGCCTGCCAGGGCATCGCCGGGATCGGCTCGACCGCCGTGGTGGCCCTCTGCGCGATCTTCGTGCTCCGCGAGGCGGTGTCCATGGGCGACCTGACCGCAGTGAACTTCTACATCTGGATGGCCATCTCCCCGGCGGTGCGACTGACGACGATTATCGGGCAGATGTCCGAGACGATGGTGTCGGTCGACCGCATCGCCGAGGTGCTCGATACCAGCCCGGCCATCCGGTCCCCTGAGGATCCCCCGGAGAGGCCGCGCGGGCGCGGGCAAGTCGAGTTCCGCCACGTGACCTTCCGCTACGAGAGCGAAACGCCCCTTTTCGAAGACCTTTCGTTGACCGTCCCCGCCGGCACCACGGTGGCACTGGTGGGCCCCACCGGCTGCGGAAAGACCACGTTGGTCTCGCTGCTGATGCGCCACTGGGACGTCACCGGCGGCGCGGTGCTCATCGACGGGGTGGACGTTCGCACCATCGAGCTGGGACACTTGCGGCGCCTGTTCGGGGTGGTGCAGCAGGACCCGGTGATCTTCTCCGGCACCCTCGCCGAGAACATTGCCTACGGCCGACCCAACGCGACGGCCGAGCAGATCGAACAGGTCGCGCGAATCGCCGAAGTCTACCCGATGGCCCGCCTGCTGCCGGAAGGCTTCGACACGGTTCTCGGCACCGAGGGGGTCAAGCTCTCCGTCGGGGAACGCCAGCGCATCAGCATCGCCCGGGCGGTCCTGCTGGACCCGGCGATCCTCATCATGGACGAGGCCACCTCCTCGCTCGACAGCCAGTCGGAGGCGCTGATTCAGCAAGCCATGGGGCGCGTGCTGAAGGGCCGGACGAACTTCCTGATCGCTCATCGCCTCTCCACCATCACCGGCGCCGACCTGATCGTGGTGATGGAACAGGGGCGAATCGTGCAGACCGGCCGCCATGAGGAGTTGCTGGCCGCCGAGGGGGGCCTGTATCGCGCCCTGTACGAGGAGATGCTGGGGCGAGAAACGGGGGGGCGGTCATGAGCCCCCGCGTCGACAACCTGATCGATCGCCTGATGGCCGAGCGGCCCACCCGCCCGGGGGACGCCTTCCACGACAGCGTAAGCCTGTGGCGCCGCTACCTCCGCCACTACCGGCGAGGCTTGATCGCGGCGGTCGTGCTGACGCTCATCTGGAGCGCCCTGCCGTTGGCCTTCCCCTTCACGTGGAAATTCCTCATCGACGTCGCCCTGGAAGGGGGGGAGCGAATCTCGCTGGACCTGCGGCCGCATCACCAGCAACTGATCCTGGTGTGGCTGGCGATCAACGTGGGGCTATGGGCGGCTACGCTGACCACCACGTGGCTGCGCCAACGACTGGTCATCGGCATCGGCCAGGGGCTGGTCTACCGACTCCGGCGCGACCTGCATCGCAAGCTCCAGGCCCTGCACGTGGGCTTCTTTGAGAAGACCCCCGTCGGCATCATCATGAGCCGGGTCCTCGACGACGTGAGTATCATTCACCGGTGGGTCACCCGCAACGGGCCTCGGGGCCTGGCCAGCGCGGTCAAGGTGGTGGCGGGGATGGCGGTGCTGTTCTACTTCCGCTGGGAACTGGCGCTGGTGGTGACGGCCTGCCTGCCGGGGTACGCGTGGGCATTCGCGAGGTTTCGCCCGCGCGTGCGGCGAGCCAACCGCGCCCTTCGCCGATTGAACGCCAAGATGTACGCCCGCAGCACCGAACGCGTCGGCGGCGTGGGGATCGTCCAGGCCTTCACCCGCGAGAAGGCCGAGGCCAACGCCTTCGCCAAGCTCACCCACGACTCGGTCCGGGTGGCCATGCGGTTGACGCGATACACACGCACACTGAGCTTCCTCGCCGGCGTTATTACCGCCGTGACCCGGGGGGTGGTCATCTACATCGGGGCCCTGATGGTCCGCGACGGGCACATGTCGCTCGGCACGCTGCTGGGCTTCATGGCGGCCACGCGGGCGGTCTTCATGGCCACCGATCAACTGACCAACACCGCCACGGCCATGCAGGCGGCCTTTGTGGTGGTCCGGCGGGTGCTGGCGGTCCTGGAAGAGCCCGAGGAAGTGCCCCCCGGGAAGATCTCTCTGGACGGGATGTCGGGCAAGATCGTCTTCGACCGCGTCAGCTTCACCTATCCTCAGCAGGACCGCGCCGCCCTGGACGAGGTGGGTTTCCACATCGAGCCGGGGGACAAAGTCGCCCTGATGGGACCCTCCGGATCGGGCAAGAGCACGGTTTGCCAGTTGCTGTTGCGGTTCTACGACCCGTCGGCGGGCAACGTGCGGGTCGGCGGGGTGAACCTCGTCGACGCCGATCCGGCCTCGGTGCGACGCCACATCCGCATGGTGGAGCAGGAACCGACCGTCTTCGCCGGCACGATCGCCGAGAACATCCGCTATGCCAAGCTCGACGCGACGGCCGAGCAGGTCCGCCGCGCGGCCCAACAGGCCGAACTTCACGAGTTCATCGAGTCGCTTCCGATGGGCTACGACACCGAGATCGGCGAGGGCGGCACGACGCTGTCGGGTGGGCAGAAACAGCGGCTCGCGCTGGCGACGGCGCTGCTGACCGAGCCGGAGATCCTCCTGCTGGACGACACCACCAGCGCCCTGGACGCCGCCACCGAGGCCCGCATCCGCCATACCCTCGATCACGTTCTCTCCGGCCGCACCAGCCTGATTGTCACCCAACGAATCGCCACCGCCAGGAACTGCGATCGCATCCTGGTGTTCGAGGACGGCCGGATCACGCAGGAGGGAACCCATCAGCAACTCAGCGCCGTCGACGGCTTCTATCGCCGGGTCGCCCGCCAGCAGGCCGAACCGTAGCGACGGCCGCGCCGCCGAAAGCACGGAGAAAAGGGGGCATGGAATTCCGCGCTTCGGCGGCAATGGACCCCCCTCCCTTGCGTTACTCTGGTTGCAGCGGAACCGTGTCTGGCCGGTGCGGACGGGGCCGGCTGGAACTTACTGGGCGTGCCTGAGGTACCGGGAGAATCGCAATGAAGATGAGAGCATTGGTGATGGCGGCCGTGTGCGCCGGCTTGTTCACCACGGCCTTCGCACAAGATCGGCGAGGCATGGCGCGGAGGCGCCCGCCGACGGCCGGCAGGCCGGCACCGAGCAGAACCGGCGCCAACTTGACCGACCAACAGCGAGAGGCCGTCCGAAAGATCCTCGCCGCCGCCCGCGAGAAGGCAGCCAAGGAGAAAGACCCCGCCAAGCGCGCTGAGATCTACCGCCAGGTTCGCGAGAAGATCCAGAAGATGACCCGCGCCGGCGACGTTCGCTCGGGGGCCCGGCGTGACCGGCCGTCTCCTGCTCGGCCGCCGGCCCGGCGTGACCGGCCGTCCCCTGCTCGGCCGCCGGCTGCGGCACATCGGCCGTCCCCTGCTCGGCCGCCGGCCGCGGCACATCGGCCAACGCCCGATCGCGACCGCCGGAGCGATAGGGCTCGCACCAGCGACCGCATGCATCGTGCTGCTCCCCCCACCCGTAGGCCGGAAGCCCACAAGCGGCCACAGCCGCCGACCGGGAGCGATGCACGGCGGGAGGCCATGAAGAAGGCCTTCGCCGCCGCCCGCGAGAAGGCTCAGAAGAGGGCCCGCCCTGGCGACCGGGGCCGCGCCAGCGACCGCATGCATCGTGGCGCTCCCGCCGCCCGTAGGCCGGAAGCCCACAAGCGGCCGCATCCTCCGACCGGGAGCGATGCGCGGCGGGAGGCCATAAAGAAGGCCTTCGGCGCCATCCGCGAGAGAATCGAAGCCGCACGGCGCAGCCGCCAATCTCGATTCGCCGGTCGCCCGGGGGACAGGACGATGACCAGCCGCGGGCGCAGCCAAGGCTTCAGCGGCCGCCCCGGTCACGGGCGCCCGCCGATGATGGGCCGCGGGCGCAGCCAAGGATTCAGCGGCCGCCCCAGTCACGGGCGCCCGCCAATGATGGGCCGTGGGCGTGGCCAGGGCTTCATGGGCGGTGCCAGCCGCGGACGCCCGCCGATGATGGGGCGGGGCCGGGGACCCGGGGGTCAGCCCCAACGTGGTCGTGGGCCGCAGATGCGCGGCAGCGGCGGCCGGTGCCCCACGTGTGGGGCCCAGTCCAGCCGTGGGCCGCAGATGCGCGGCGGCCCCAGCCGTCGTCCGACCGGGTCCCGCGGGCGCGACGGACGCGGGCGGGATCGGGGCAATCGCTGGCAGCGGCGCCCCGAGAGATCGCAGTGGAGCCGGTGGCATCGTTGATGCCCGGCGATTGCTGAAAAGCAGCTGACACGAATCAATCAGCCGCTTGCGGCCAGCCCTCGGGGACGGATGCCCGCACCCGAGCGGTCGAGCCGCAAGCGGCTGTTTCTTGCGCCGCCGGAAGGGCGGTGACGGTCAGTCGCTCTTGTCGCCCCCGTAAGTTTTTTCGATCTTCTCGAGCAGTTCCTCGCGCTTCTTCTCGATGGCGTCCACCAGGCTTCCCGGCAGATCGGCCGGGAAGAAGAACACCCTGTACAACGTCCCGTCCTTGCCCACCACGTCGGTGGTGACGATGAACGGGAACCGCCGCCGTCGCACCGGCCGGGATGTGGGCAGCGCCGCCGACGCTCGCACGCGGAGCACGCGACGGTCCGGCTCGAACTTCAGCCCGGTGGCGCCGCTGATCACTTCCAGCGCTTCGCCCACCGTCACGTCGCTCATTCTCAGCGAGAAGCGGTTCTGCGTGTCCGGGTTCACCCGTCCCAGCACGCCGGGGTCTACCGCCAGTTTCAGCCCCGCCTTGTGGGCCAGGTCCGCCATGACGTCCATCAGGTTGCGGTAGTCGTACCGCACGGACACGCGGCGATCCAACTGCCGCAACGCCTGGGCCTGCTCGGTGACGATCATCACGTCCGGCCCCCACAGGTACCAGGTACGGCCCTGGCCGTGGCAGAGCCAGCGGAGGTACTCGAGCCCGGTGCACGGCAGGTGTGAATCGGCCCTCGCGATGGCCTTAGCCTGCCCCTCGCCTTGGCCGCGGACGTGCCAGACGAGGCGAAGCTCCTCGACCCCGGTGATCTCCCGAAGCTGCGCCAGGGCAGGGGTGCCCGCGACCAGCTTGCCTGTGCCCAGCTTGTTCAGGATGGTCACCTCGGTGAAGGTGGCGCGACGGTTGATACGCAGCAGGTGCTCGCCGGCCTCGACCCGAACGGCCCCGCCGACGACCCGCCAGGTCAGGCTCATCGGCGACAGCACGCCGGTCAGCGCCTCCCGAAGTACGGCCGTGCCTTCGATGCTGACGCGCGTCTCCCCCCCGTGGGGCAGCAGTGACAGCACCTCCTCCGACAACTCGATACGGACCCCGCTCTTTTCGCTGATTCCCGCCAGCGCCTCGGGAAGCGGCGTGTCGGGCAGTTTCAGTGTCACCGGTTCGTCCAGCGCCCGCAGGACAATGCCCTCGGTGTCCTGGGCCCGGCTTGCGCCCGCGAGCAGCGCCCCGACAAGACCGATAGCTATGATCACCTGTGTTTTCATGATCGCTCCATCATAGAAAGGCCCGTGCGTCCCCGCAATCTCCCTCGCCGCCATCGCTTTCGAGCGGAGGTCACCTTACAGGCCGGCCGACATTGTGAACAGGTTCGATTCGTCCCCACCCGAGCCGGCCCCGGTGGAGATCAAGATCGTTCGCGAGGGCATGGCCGACCGGGTCAGCGCCCCGCTGACGATCCCAGGTCCGGCGGCCAGGTCGGCGGCCGTGGGCTCGCGGAAGCTCACCCGCAACGGCGCCGCCCTCAACGCCGAGGCCGGGGGAACGTAGATCACCACCAAGCCCGCCTGCGTCCCCGGTGGCGTGGGCACCACGGGTGTCTCCGGAGCGGTGGGCAGAAACTGCTGGACCGCCAGGACCAAGACGGCGATCGCCGCGGCCGCGGCCGTCACGGTCGCGGCCCAGCGCATCAATCGACCATGCCAGGATGGGCCGGCCGCCGTCAGCAAGGCCTCGCGTTCCAGCATCCCGCGGATGCTCTCCCGCTGGAAGTCCCAGTCCACCTCCTCAAGCGCCTCGGCCGCAGGGGACAAGGTCCCATCCAAGGCCTTGTAGAGGCGATACTCCTCCGCCAAGGCCGGATCGTCGGCCAACCGCTGCCGAAGGGCGTCGGCCTGCTCGGCCGGCAACTCGCCGTCCAGCAGTTGCGACAGCTCGAATTCGATATCGTCGGGTTTCATGACTTCACCGTTACTACAGGTAGTCCCTGAACCTGTCCTTGAGTTTCTTGCGAGCGGTGAACACGTGCCATTTTACCGCCTCCACACTCATATTCAGCATTTCGGCCACCTGCTTCTGAGGCAGCTTCTGGACGCTGAAGAGCACCAGGGCCATCCGCTGTTTCTCGGGCAGGTCACCGAGGGCATCGTAGATGTCTTCCTTCAGTTCCTTCGCCGAGGCCTCCTCCTCGGGGGAGGCGGTGGCCGTGTCGGCGATGTTCAACTCACCGCGCTGGTTATCCTCGCCGCCAAGTCGGAGAGGCGTGAGGCTCTCCTTCTGCCGCAATGCTCGTCCTCGTCGATAGTTCAGTGCCTGGTTCACCACGATCCTCGTCAGCCACGCGCCGAATCGCTCCGGCTTCGACAGGCTCGCCAGCCGCTGAAAGGCACGGAGGAACGCGTCCTGCGTCACCTCCAGGGCGTCGTCGGTATTGCTCAGCAGGCGATACGCTGTCGCCGTGGCCAACCGCTGATACCGGCCTACCAGCAGGTCGAACGCCCCTCGGTCGCCGCGCAGCGTCGCCCGGACCAACTCCCCGTCGGTCGTGGGCAATCCGTCGGGCGTTGCGTCCCGCACGTCTTTAGACACGCCGCCTCCATGGACGTTAGTAGATTCCCATGCCCGCTCTCGGCCAGTGGTACACCATATCCTATCGGCCGACCCTCGGCAACGCCGCAATGAGGCCCTGTCACCGGCGACCGGGCCAATCGGCCGGCGGCGCGAGCATCTGGGCAATTGAATTGGCACCGGCCATGGAATACAATGTCATGGATGGTAGCCTTGTTGGCCAGCGAGGTCGGGCGGTCCCTGGTTGCCAAGAGTGACCCCCGCAACTTGGTGGTCCCTTTCATCGTCCTGCTGGCGGCGATACTGTTGGGCTGCGCCGGGGTATACCTGGCTCGCCGATGGATCCGTAACGACAAGCAACCTGTTGGCACAGAGCCGTTTACGTTGGATCAACTCCGCCGTCTTCATGGTGCCGGGGATCTGACCGACGAGGAATACGACCGGGCCAAGACCAAGTTGGTCGCCCGCGTCAAGGAGCGAGCCGTGCAAGCCGATTCGCCGCCACCGGAAAACGGCGATCGAGGAAAACCGCACGACGGGGAGGGAAGGCCGTCAAGTTGACCCCTGTTTCGGGTCGATACTATGGAGCGAGCGTGTTGTATCACTCACAACAGCAATGAGATAGGATCAGGGTAAATCAATTATGCCTGGTGGAACACGAAGTGGGGGCCCGACGAGCCCCAAACGTCGAAAAACGAACATCTGCAGCTTCTGTAATCGCTCCCAGCGCGACGTCGGGCCGATGGTGGAGGGCCCGGAGAACGTCTTCATTTGCGCCAACTGCGTGGAGTTGTGCCACAACATCATCCGCCAGGAGAAGCGCAAGCTTGCCGACACCAAGCCGCTGTTCTCCTCGGTGCCGACGCCACGCGAGATCAAAGAATTCCTCGACGAATATGTCATCGGCCAGGACTACGCCAAGCGAACGCTGAGCGTGGCGGTGCACAACCACTACAAACGGCTGCTGCACGTGGACACCGGCGACGAAGATGACGTGGAGCTGGAGAAGTCCAACGTGCTGCTCATCGGCCCGACCGGGTGCGGCAAGACGCTGCTGGCCCGCACCCTGGCCCGCGTGCTCAACGTCCCGTTCGCCATCGGCGACGCCACCACGCTCACCGAGGCCGGCTACGTCGGCGAGGACGTCGAGAACGTCCTGCTGAAGCTGCTGCAATCGGCCGATTACGACCTCGAGGCCGCCCAGCGGGGCGTCATCTACCTCGACGAGGTCGACAAGATCGGCAAGACCACCTCCAATGTCTCGATCACCCGCGATGTCTCCGGCGAGGGTGTTCAGCAGGCGCTGCTGAAGATCCTTGAGGGAACCGTGTCCAACATCCCGCCCCAGGGCGGGCGGAAACACCCCGAGCAGCAGTACATCCAGATGGACACCACGCACGTGCTGTTCATCTGCGGGGGCACCTTCGTCGGGCTGGAAGACATCATCCGCCAACGCCTCGGCAAAAAGGCCATCGGCTTCGCCGGCGAGACCGACTACGTCGCCACCTCCCTCGAACACGCCCAGGTGCTCGAACAGGTCCAGCCCGACGACCTCGTGCACTTCGGGATGATCCCTGAACTGGTCGGCCGGCTGCCGGTCACCACCACGCTGGGCCCGCTCGACGAGGAAACCATGGTCAGTATCCTCACCGAGCCGAAGAACTCGATCATCAAGCAGTTCAAGCGGTTCTTCGAGATGGAGGAGGCCACGCTGGAATTCTCCGACGACGCCCTCCAGGCGATCGCCCACAAGGCGATGGCCCGCGACGTGGGGGCCAGGGCGCTCCGCAGCGTGGTGGAGGAGCTGATGCTCGACCTGATGTTCGAGCTGCCCGACGCGAAGGAAAAGGGCACCACCTACGAAATCGCCGCCGAGATGATCACCGGCGACGAGAAACCCACGCTGTTCTCGGCCATGAAGAAGAAGTCAGCTTGAGCTTCGGCTTGGGGTTTTCCCTTTCCCGCCAGCGGCCTGACCGATAGCATCGCGGACCATGATCGCGCTTACGGACATCGTGGGCCAGGACGCCACCGTCGCCCAACTGATCAGGATGGCCACCGGCCCCCGTCGCCCGCACGCGCTGATTCTTGCCGGCCCAGAAGGCGTCGGCCGCCGCACCACGGCCGAGGCGATGGCGGGGATGCTGCTGTGTTCGGATCCCCGCCACGCCCCCAATGCCGGGCGGGTCTCGGCCCTTCCCGACGACTTCCTCCTCCCGGTCGCCTGCGGGGGGTGCCCAAGCTGCCGCATGCTCGCCAGCGGCCATCACGCCGATTATCACCTGGTCACCAAGGAGTCGGCCCGATACTCCGCCTCCGCCGAGGTGCGCTCCCGCATGATGCAGGACTTGGGCATCGGCGTGGTGCGCGAGTTCGTCATCGCCCCGGCCAACAGCCGGGCCACGATGGGACGGGGGAGGGTTTTCGTCATCCGCCAAGCCGAACTGATGAGTTCGGCCGCCCAGAACGCCATGCTGAAGACACTGGAGGAGCCCCCCCCGGGGGTCACGCTGATCCTGCTCTGCGGCAGCCCGGCCGAGCTGCTGCCCACCACGCGCAGCCGCTGCGCCCTGGTCCGATTCGGCCCGCTGCGGCCGGACTTCGTCGCCGAACGGCTGGCCGCCGAGGGGATCGACCCCGTCGAGGCGAGGTTCTGGGCCGCCCACACGGGCGGCAGCCTCGGCCGATCGCTTCGCCTGGCCGAAGGCGGGCTCTTCGCCCTCAAGCGCGAGTTGGTCGGCCGACTGGCCGCACTGACCGACTCGGCCGACCCGGACCTGCCGGAATGGCTGATCGCACAGGTCGACTCGCTGACCCACGCCGCCACCTCGGCCGATAAGCTGCTCGCCCGCACACTGGCCACCCGCCAGTCGGCCGGCGTGGTGCTGGCGATGATCGCCAGCGTCTATCGCGACGCCCTCGCCGCCGCCAGCGAGGCGCCGCGGCCGCTGATCCACGCCGATCAGGCCGAGCAGATCCAGCAGATCGCCGCGGCCACCGACACCGTCACCATAGCGGAGATCATCACCCAACTCGCCCGCTACGAGCAACTGCTCTGGCGGAACGTCAACCCAAAGGCCGTGTGGGACAACGTCGTGATAACCTGCGCCACCGGCGCCCCCCTGAACGTGTAGCCGCTCGGCCAACCGGGCCGTCACCCGCTGTCGGGTTTGACCTTGACACCACCTGCCGACGGCGGTATCCTTCTCGGTTTGTCCGCCGGCCCGGCGGCCGGCCCGACCCCACGGTGGCTGTAGCTCAGTTGGTTAGAGCACCTGGTTGTGGTCCAGGGGGTCGGGGGTTCGAATCCCCTCAGCCACCCGTCATAAACCCCTGCAAGACAGGGGTTTTTTGACGCGCCGACGGGCGAGAAGGACCTCTACAGGAGCAACTGCGAAACGAACCCATTTGCCGACTATACCGAGTATGGCACGAGCGTGGACGCCCCGGCGGCGTTGGCCCGAGGGCGGAATTCCGTGGCCTCGGGCGGGCCTTTGTCCTAAGCTCTACGGCAGAGAAGGGGCGGCAATTCGTCGGGCAGAGGGAACCTGCAGTGTCGCGGGTTCCGTTGTAGCCCAACGTAGCCGGCCGCGGCGGCGGGCGGCGGATGCGGACCATGAAGACCGAAGTAATCAAAGTGGCCTCACCGGCGGATGTTCCGGCGGCAGGACGGCGAGGCGCCGAGGTGTTGCGGGCCGGCGGGCTGGTGGCGTTCCCCACCGAGACCGTCTACGGCCTGGCGGCCAACGCGGCGGTGGGCGAGGCGGTGACCCGCCTGCGGACGCTGAAGGACCGCCCCGAGCGCCCGTTCACCGTCCACATCGGGCGAGGCGAACAGGCCCGAGCCTACGTATCGGCCCCGCCGGCCGCGGCCGGCCGACTGATGCGCAAAGCCTGGCCCGGCGCGGTGACGGTGGTCCTGCCCACCGGCGGATCGCTGGCCACCGACGCGTGGAACGGGCGGATCGCCGAGAGGATCTGCCTGGGCGAGACGATCGCCCTGCGCTGCCCTGACCATCCCGTCGCGCACGCTCTGCTGGAGTCGATGGGTGATCCGGTGGTGGCCCCCTCGGCCAACCCAGCCGGCCGGCAACCGGCCACCACGGCCGGCGCCGCCCTGGAGTGGCTGGACGGGCACATCGAGTTGGTCCTGGACGCCGGGCCGACGCCGGTGGGCGCCGCCAGCACCATCGTGGCCTTCGATGAGGCCGGAACCATGACGATCCTGCGAGAGGGGCCCCACAAACCGGAGCGTCTCGCTCAATGGGCCAGCCGCCAGATCCTCTTTGTGTGCACGGGCAACACCTGCCGCTCTCCCATGGCCGAGGGAATCCTGCGGGCGGAGCTGGCCGAGCGCCTCGGCTGCCGCGAGGAGGAGTTGGCCGGGCGGGGGTGGCGGGTGGCCTCGGCCGGCACCATGGCTTACGGGCCTTCCCCGGCCACCCAACATGCCGTTACCGCGGCCAGGGAGATGGGGGCCGACATCGAGGCCCACTGGAGTCAGCCGGCAACTGACGAGTTGATTAATTCGTCCGATTTGGTATTCTGTATGGCGAGGCGTCACCTGGATCAGGTTACCGCGGCCGTGGCTTCCGCGACCGATCGAGTCATGATGCTGGATGAGGCCGGGGATGTACCCGACCCGATCGGTGCCCCGGCGAAAGCGTACCGCCAAGCCGCCAAGCAGATCCGGCGGGCTATCCGGGCGAGGATGGAGATCGTCCTGGGCTTGGGCACAGCCTGAGCGGGCCAAACGAGAGAATCGCAAATGAGAATCGCCATTGCAGGTGATCACCGAGGTTACGCGGCCAAGGAGAAGGTGGGCCTTCTGCTCAGTGAGAAGGGCCATGAGGTCGTCGACATGGGCACCAACAGCTCCCGAAGCTGCGATTATACCGACGTCGCCTTCACGGCCGCCTCGGCCGTCGCCGCCGGCCAGGTGGACTGCGCGGTGCTGCTGTGCGGCAGCGGGATCGGCATGAGCATCTCGGCTAACAAGATTTCGGGGGTCCGGGCCGCCCTGTGCAGCGACGAATTGACCGCCCAGATGGCCCGCCAGCACAACAACGCCAATATCCTGTGCCTCGCGGCAGACCTGCTCGGGGAGGAGATCATGCGCCGCATCGTCGAGGTCTGGCTGGAGACGGATTTTGCGGGCGGGCGGCACTCCCGCCGCGTGTCCAAGATCGCCCTGATCGAACGCGGCACCGATCCGGCCACCTACGCCGACTGCGAAGAAGGCGAAGAAGGCGAAGACGACTGAAGCCGCCCGCATTACCCGGCGATGAGTTGGCGGGCCTTCGCCAAGGCGGCCGGGCGGTCGGGAAGCTGCTCATCCAACTGCAACTCATACAGCGCCTTGAGTACGCGCCCCAAGTGGGGACCCTCGGTCAGGCCCATCCGCTGCAGATCGGAGCCCGTGATCCACGAGGCCGGGGCGACCTGGCCCGGATCGACCCGCCCCGCTCGTTGTGCGACCCGGCGGGCGGCGGTGTCGCGCCCGGTGAGGCGAAGCTCCTCCGCCCGCCACAGCTTCCGCAGGCGATCCCATCCGGCGTGGGCCATCAGCCGCTTGAAATCCGGCAGCGGGCACGTCGCCGCCGACGGCCAAAGGGGGAACTTCTGGTTCAGCCACAGCAGCATGTTCCGCAGGTCATTGGAGGCCCCCCACCGCCGAGTCAGCGCGCGAACCCGCCCGGCGGGGGCCTCGGCGAAGATCGCCGCCAGCGACAGCGGCACATCCCTGTGCCGGGCCACGCGGCCCAGTCGATCCATGGCCGCCGTCCAGGGCGCCGCCTCGGTGATGTCGGCGCCGAAGATCTCCGGCGCCAGGGCCAGCCGATGCGCGATGGCCATCGCCTCGGCACCGTGGGGGCCGGCGAACACCTTCGTCAGTTCCTCGCGCACCCGCTCGCCGCTGATACACCCGATCTTCGGCGCGTGGGCCCGGATGGCACGGGCGGTGGCCGGGGCAATGCGGAATTCCAGTCGGGCGGCAAACCGAACTGCCCGCAGCATGCGAAGGTAATCCTCGGCGAATCGCTCGTTCGCCCGGCCGATGGCGCGGACGATGCCGCGCTCGAGATCGGCCCGCCCGCCGACGTAATCGATCACTTCCTCGGCGATCGGGTCGAGGAACATGCCGTTGATGGTGAGGTCCCGCCGCAGGGCATCCTCCCGGGCCGAGGAGAAGACCACCTTGTCCGGCCGGCGACCGTCGGAGTAGGACACGTCGCTGCGGAAGGTGGCCACCTCGATGGTCCGCCCGCGACGGAGGACCGCCGCCACGCCGAACTGGGCGCCCACCATCAGCACCCGATCGAACAGCCGGCGGACCTGCTGCGGGGTCGCGCTGGTGGCCACGTCGTAGTCGGCGGGCCTGAGCCCCAGCAGCACGTCACGGACGCACCCCCCGGCCAGCAGGGCCTCATGGCCGGCGCGCCGCAACCGGCGGATCACCCACAGGGCCAGGTCCTTGGTGGCGCCCTTGTTCATGCCCATAGGGTACGGCCACGGGGAGGGAATTGCCAACCGCCAGGTGGGGCGGCTACGCCGGCGGGGAGATCTGGCCGATCGGCCGAAGATTGCTCAGCAGCGACGGGTCACTACGTGGGCGGCGGTTGGAGATGCCAGCCTCAGCCACCAGCAGCAGGATAGCGAACATGAGGAACCATTCGGAGGTGTTGACCCCGGCGGCCGTGGCCGCGGCGGCGGCGTTGGCCTCGGCCACGGTGGCGGCTACAACGCATCGCTCCGGGCCGACCTGCTCGACCAGCCGCTCGGGTGTCATGGTCGCAAGGTTGAACTCCTCACCGTCCGGATTGACCGCGAAGCTGCCGGCCGTGCCGCCGGCCGGTAACCGCCACTGGTACAGCCCGGCGCGCTTGATGGCCGTGCGTTGCCATTCGGTAACGGGCCCGTCGGGAAGCCGCCTGACCTCCACCTTTCTCTCACCGGGCAGACCCGGCGGCAACGGGATGGTCTCCGGGCGGCCCTGCTCGGCCGCGTAGGCGGCACCGTAGCCCTTGGGGGCCAGCAGCGCGATGCGCTCCAGCAGCGGGACGAACAGGAACGCCCCTTCCTGCGCCGATAGCCGGGTCCACTGCGGGGCCGCGGTCGTGGTGAACAGCACCACCCGCCCGCGCCCGAACGGCTTGGCCAGCACCAGCGGCGCCTCGCCCCGGCGATCCCTCAGGGCCATCAGCACCTTGGTTTCCACCTGGCCGGCCATGTCCACCCGGTAGTACCGTTGCGTGACGATCTTGGTGAACTCGCGGCGCTCCTTGGCCAAGCCCGCCAGGTGCGGGTCGGTCAGGTCCACGCGTTCCAGCGTGCGTCCGGCGGCGCTCAGGCCGACGTTGCCGACCGGCTCGCCCAGCCGCGCCGGTAGCAGCCCGGCCCGACCATCGCCGCCGAGTTGCCGGTTGTAGTTGTCCGGGTCCACGTGATTGCCCAGAAACAGCGTCAACACGCCGCCGCCACCGACGAAACCGGCCAGCGCCTCGGCCTGGGCCGTCGTGAAGGACGGCACGTCGGCGCAATAGACGGCGTCTTTGCCGGCCAGCTCGGCCGCGGTTAGCTCGGCCGCGCGGATCACCCTCGGCCGCTTCTGGATCGACCAGGGCGTCTCGGGCCTGACCCGAGGGTCCAGGGCGTACCGCAACACGGTCGCCCCGTCCCGCTCGGCCGCCGGGTTGGGCGGGCCGCCGACAACCAGCACCTTCGCCCGCTCGGCGATCCGCAGGCTGTAGTAGCGCTCGTTGTCCGCGGCCAGATCGTCCTGGCCGTCGTCGACGGTCACGACGATCCTGCCGCTGTGCTCGCCGGGGGTCCTGAAGCGATGCTTGAGCGTCACGTTCACCGGTTTGGCCCCCGTTCTGGCGGCACCGGTCAGCGTGACCGTCGCCGGCTTGGGGCCAATCTTCTCGTCCGCCCACAGGGTCAACGTCACCTTCTTGTTGCCGCGGGCGTTGTTGATCAGCGTGGCGGTGAAGGCCAATTCCTGGTCGGTCACCAGCGGGCCGGCGATATCCAGGTCGACAATGCCGACGTCCTCGCCCTGTCGGCCGGGCGGACGGATCACCAGCAGGCGGATGTCCGGGTTGTCGCGCAGCTCCGGCAGGTCGGCAAGGTCGGCGAAACTGATCTTCTGCAGGTCGCTGAACAGGTAGATCCGCCTATCGGCCAGCCCCTGGCTGTTGAGGAGTTCGACGGCCCGTTTCACCTGAGCGACGATGGCGGCCCGCCCGACGGCGGGCTCGGCCCGGTCCAGCCGCTTGCGCAGCACGGACAAGTCGTCGGTGAACTCGGTCTCCGAGGCCGGCGGCTTTCCCCCGGGTCCCGAGGGCATCAGCGGGGGCGTCAGTATCAGCGCCGCGCGGGCCGGCTTGGCGTCGCCGTCCAGCAGATCCCGCGACTGTTCCCGGGCCAGTGCCAGCCGGGTGGTGCCTCCGGGCGCCTCGGCCCCGCCGGCCGTTGCCGTCATCGATTGGCTCTGGTCCAGGATCAGCACGGCCACGAAGCGATTGCCGCCCCAATTGTCGCTGCGATCCAACATCCACTCGGCCACGCCGATCGCCAACAGCGCCAGCAGCAGGCATCGCATCAGCATGAGCAGCCAGTTGTGAACTCGACGGCGACGCATCGTTCGCTCCATGCTGTTGCGGAGGAATCGCAGCGTCGGGAACGGCACGCTGGGCGCACGCAGGCTGGACAGCAGGTGCAGCACCGGCGGGATCGCCGCCGCCAGCAGCCCCAGCAACAGCCACGGGGAGCGAAATGGCAGCGCCAGCATGGTCATCTCGCTCTTTTCCTCCGTGCCAGGTAGTCCAACAGCATGCGATCGTACGGCGTGGCCGTGCTGGTCAGAACGTACTCGATGTTCCGGTCGCCGCACTCCCGGCGATACCGTGAGATGAACTCGGCCATCTCTTCACGGTAGGCCTCGCGAATGGCCGACGGGTCCACCAGCATCTTCTCGCCGGTCTCCATGTCCACGAAGCTGGCCGTCCGGCGGAAAGGGAACTCGATTTCCGCCTGATCGAGCACGTGCAGCAGAATGATCTGGTGTCGCTTGTAGGAGAAGTGCTGCAAGGCGTTGAGCACCTTACCGGGGTCTTCGTACAGATCGGTGATGATGACGATCAGCCCGCGTTTGGCGATTCGCTCGGCCAGTTCATGGAAGGTATCGGCGATGGCGGTGCGTTCGCCCGGGACCAGGGCTTCGAGGTGGCTGAACAGGCGGTCCATGTGGGCCGGCGTGGAGCCGGGGGGCAAGTGGAACCGCACCCGGCTGTCAAAGGCGATCATCCCCACCATGTCCTGTTGCCGCGCCATCAGGTACGCCAGGCAGGCCGAAAGGTAACAGCCGTACTGGAACTTGGTCACCTTCGATCCGTACCGGTAGTTCATCGACGCGGAGGCATCCAGCAGGATGTAGCACCGCAGGTTGGTCTCCTGCTCGTATTGCTTGATGAAGTATCGGTCCGTGCGGGCGTAAGCCACCCAGTCCAGGTGCCGCAGGTCGTCGCCGGCGACGTACTCCCGGTGCGCTTGGAACTCCACCGAGAAGCCGTGATGCGGGCTTCGATGCAGGCCGGAGATGAATCCCTCCACCGCCTGGCGAGCGACGATGTTCAGGCTCGACAGGCGAGCGGCGATCTCCGGCTCGAAATACAGATACGGCGACTTCGCCATCAGACCTTCCCGCGCTGATGCCGGCCGACGTGCGGACGGCGTTAACCGGGTGCAAAGAAGTTCAGTGCCATCGACCCGCTCAGCTTGCGTCGCTTCAGTGCCAACGGGCCAAATGCCTCGCCGACCGCCAGCGCCTTCGGCGTGCGCAAGACGACTATCCCATCGACAGCCATCGCCGCCGCCAGCAGAGCGCCGATCGCCTCCGGGGCCCCGCCCGACGGGTCCGAAAGCCACTGCCGGGCCATCTCGTAAGGCGGGTCCAGGAAGACCACGTCCAATCTCCCCGGCAGGCCCGTCACCCATCCGCTCAGCCGGCGCTGGATGTCGCCGCGCCACACCGTCGCCTTCTCCTCCGCCCCGACGGCCGCGATGTTCCGCCGCAGCCTGTCGATCGCCGAGTGATCGCGATCGGCAAACCAGCAGTGCTCGCACCCTCGCGAGAGGGCCTCCAGCCCGAGGCTCCCGGTGCCGCAAAACAGATCCGCCACCAGCGCCCCGGCCAACCGGGGCGCCAGGATTCCGAACAGCGAAACTTTTGCCCGATCGGTAATCGGGCGGGTGGTCCGGCCCGGCGGGGGCAACAGTCGCCGGCCCTTGTACTGTCCGGCCACGATCCGCATAGACGCGCGCCTGTCCTGTAAACCCGTCGCGCCGCGCGGGGTGCCGCCCCGCGCCGACGCTACAGTGTCGCCGCCCGGGCCGCCGTACGCAAGCGTCGCCACCGGCGCCCCGGCCGTCCGGGCCCCACGTGGTGAGATTCGGTGAGAATGCTCGCCCCACCGGCATACGGCTTGCCCGGCGTGGATGGATCGATAATAATGGCCGACTATGCCCGCCAAGGGGCACCGGAGTGCTCGTGGCCACACTAACCGATTATCTCGATACCGAAACGCTGCAGCAGATCCAGGATATCTTCACACTGGTGACCCGGGCGGAGCTGCGCATCTACGACAACGACGGAACGGCGCTGACCGGCCCGACGGACCTGCTGGGTATCGGCTCGGCGGCGCTGAAGGCGGCCCAGCGAGACGACCGGCGCGACGTGACCATCGAGGTGGGCGGGGAAACGTTGGGGCGAATCGTCCTGGAGCGCCCCAGCCAGACACGTTGGCCGGCCGAGCAGATGAGCGCCCTCGCCGACGCCCTGGAGGTCCCCCTGGCCCGGTTGCGGGAGGCGCTGCAGAGCGTGCCGACCGTCGACAGCGAGACCCAGCGCTCGGCGCTGCAGATGCTGCTGCTGATGCGAGAGGTGATTCGCCGACTCTCCGACCAGGAGCGCCGGCTGCGGGCCCGCGTGGAGGAGCTGGCGACGGTCTACCGGCTCACGGCGGTGTTTACCGACCAGCGTGACCTGGACACGGTTCTGCAAACCGTCGTCCGGACGGTCGTCGAGGCGATGGACGTCAAGGCGTGCGGGCTTCGGCTGCTGGACCGGCCGAGCAACGAACTGACCATCGCGGCGGTGGAGAACCTCTCGGCCGAGTACCTCAACAAAGGCACCATCCTGCTGGCCGACAGCGTGCTGGACTCCCAGGCGCTCCGGACCGGTGAGGTGGTCTACGTGGCCGACGAGCGGACCGACCCGCGGGTGCTGTATCCGGAGCAATGCCGGCGTGAGGGCATCGTCAGCGCCCTGATCGTGCCGCTGACGTACAAGGGCGGGCCGGTCGGGGCGTTGCGGCTGTACACCGCCCAGTTGCACACCTTCGACCCGTTCGAGGTGGCCATGGTCAAGGCCATCGCCGCCCAGGCGGCCGCGGCAATCGTCAACGCCAAGCTGTACGCCGAGCGCCAGGCGGCCGCCGAGACGCAGCGGCAGCTCCGCCTGGCCGGGGTGGTGCAGCGACGAATGATCCCGTCGAAGCCGCCGCAGATGCCCGGCCTGGACATCGGGGCCGTCTACGCGCCGAGCCTGGACCTCAGCGGAGACTTCTACGATTTCATCACACTGCCGCAGGGCAACCTCGGCGTGACGATCTGCGACGTCATGGGCAAGGGCCTGCCCGCCAGCCTGCTGATGGCCTCAACGCGGGCGACGCTGCGGGCCCAGGCGGGCAACCTCTACAGCCTCTCGGAGATCATGCGCCGCGTGAACCGCGGCCTGTGCGACGACACGCTGACCAATGCCTTCGCCACGCTGTTTTACGGCGTGATCGACACGCGCTCGATGGACCTGACCTATGCCAACGCCGGCCACGAGCGGCCGCTGCTGGTCCGCGGCGGGCAGTGTCACGCACTGGGCGGAGGCGGTATGGTCCTGGGCATCGACCGCGGGATGGCGTACGGGCAGAACGTCTTCGGCCTGCTCGGCGGGGATGTCCTGGTCCTGGTGACCGACGGGGTCGCCGATGCCATGAACTTCCAGGAAGAGTCCTTCGGGCGTGAGCGGCTGCGGCAGGCCGTGCTGGAAGCGGCCGGCCGGGGCGACAGCGCTGACGGCATCGCCAAGCATCTGCTGTGGTCCGTCCGGCGGTTCGTCGGCCTGCAGGTGCAGACCGACGACATCACCGTGGTGGTGATCCGGATCCTGGGCCCCGCGGCTTGACGGTCTGATCCGCGCGTGCGGCCCGGGGGGCCGCCGGCAGAGAACATTTGACATGATCGGCCGAAGCTGGGATAGTCCACAGGTGGTCGTACGTGAGATTCACGCCGATACGGGGCGGGTGCACCCCCCCCTCGGCAGTATTCAGGCGATAAGAGGAGTCGGCGGCTAACGATGAGCCATTTCCGTCTGCTGAGTAATCCGGAGAACTACAGGGTACAGGATTGGGACCTGGTCGCCGACGCCGAGGGGCGAGACTACTGGCTTTCCCACTTCTCCTCCCACATGGATCAGGTTCTGGAAGCGGCCGCCGGCCAATACGGCCGCGGCGCACGGAAGCGCATCGAGCAGACCCGGACGGCCTTCGCCGCGGACCTGGCGAAACTGAAGGATGACCCCGCGTCTCTTCCCGATGGCCGGCTGCGCCTGATCGACCTGTGCATCCTGCGTGAGAAGGCCCTCCGGGCCAACGGCCTGGGCGATCCGTTCTTCCAGATCAAACGGCGGGAGAACGACGCGGCAGTTCAACTGTACCCCTCGGTGGTCGAACGCCTGGATCTGCAGCCAGCCGAAGACCGCTGGCCCGACCTGCTCGCCTGCATCTTCGCCGGCAACATCTTCGACCTCGGCTCGGCCGCGACGATGAAGTATGCCGAGGAGATGGACTTCTACAAAGCCTTCGAGGAACTCCCCCCCCGGCCCTGGCACGTGGACGACTACGACAGCCTGGCCGAACGGCTGCCCATCGACGGCGGCGCCGGGTGGACCAAGGCGGTTATCTTCGTCGACAACGCCGGCGCCGATTTCGTGCTGGGAATGGTGCCCCTGGCCCGCGAATTGGCCCTGGCGGGCGTGCAGATCGTCCTGGCCGCCAACGAAACGCCCGCCCTCAACGACATCACCATCGACGAGGCCATCGAACTCCTCCAGCAACTGGCGATGATCGATGAGGACCTCAGCGACCTGATCGGCGCGGGGATGCTGGAGCTGGTCTCCAGCGGCAACGACATGCCGCTGATCGACCTGTCGGACGTCAGCGACGAGCTCAACGAGGCCGCCGAGGGGGCCGAACTGGTGGTTCTCGAAGGGATGGGGCGAAGCGTGGAGAGCAACTTCGACACCGCCTTCGACTGCGACGTGCTGCGGCTGTGCCTGCTGAAAGACGAAGCCGTCGCCCAGCGCATCGGCGGCAAGCTCTTCGACGTGGTCTGCAAGTTCACCCCCGTCGCCGCCGACGCCGACGCCGACGCCGATGCCGACGCCGACGCCGGGGAATAGCCCCTCCCGCCGGGGCCGCGGCCGCCCTGGCTGCACCCGATCTCACCCCACGGCGCGCCCGGCTGAGGCCGGGGTGTTTGTTTTGCCCGGCCCGGGCGATAGAATAGGGGAGCCGATGAGTGAAGCCCTATCCATCAAGCAGGCGCGAAGCCCTTTCCACGTGCTGGTCAAGCCCATCGGGCCGATCTGCAACCTCCGCTGTGAATACTGCTTCTACCTGACCAAGAAAGAGCTGTTCGCCCCCGACGAGTCGTTCCGGATGACCGACGAGACGCTCGAGACGCTCATCCGCCAGTACATCGGGGCCCAGCCAGCCGGCGTGCGGGAGATCAACTTCGGCTGGCAGGGCGGCGAGCCGACGCTCATGGGGGTCGACTTCTTCCGCCGGGCGGTCGAGCTGCAGAAACAGTACGCCCGCCCCGGCATGACCGTCGGCAACGGGCTGCAGACCAACGGCACGCTGCTCGATGACGAATGGGGCCGGTTCCTGCACGAGGAGAACTTCCTCGTCGGCATCAGCATCGACGGGCCGAGGGAACTGCACGACCGCTACCGACTCGACGCCCAGGGCCGCGGCACGTTCGATCAGGTGATGCGCGGGCTGGAGGTGCTCCAGCGGCACAAGGTCGAATACAACGTGCTGACCGTCGTTCAGCACGACAACGCCGACCACCCGCGCGAGGTGTACGATTTCATCGCCGACACCGGCACCACGTTCCTGCAGTTGATCCCCATCGTCGAGGACCTCGGCGACGGCACCGTCTCCGAGCGCAGCGTTGGGCCCGAGCAGTTCGGGCGGTTCATGGTCGGCGTGTTCGACCGCTGGCTCGAGCGGGAGCACGTGGGGGAGATCTTCATCCAGCAGTGCGACATGATGCTGGCGATTGTGATGGGCTACCCCGCCCCGCTGTGCTGCCACAGCCCCACGTGCGGCCGATCGACGGCGCTCGAGCACAACGGCGACCTGTACACCTGCGATCATTGGGTGCTCCCCGACTACCGCCTGGGCAGCATCGCCGAGACGCCCATCGCCGACATGGTCGACGGCGAGTTCCAAACCGCCTTCGGGCGCGACAAGTCGGCCAAGCTGCCCGGCACCTGCCGACGCTGCCCTTTCTTGCGGTACTGCTACGGCGCCTGCCCCAAGGACCGCCTGGCCACCACCCCCGACGGCGAGGGCGGCCTGGCCTACCTCTGCAAGGGCTACCGCATGTTCTACCAGCACTCCCTGCCGATCTTCGAAAAGATGGCCGAGTGCCTCCGCACCGGCCAACCC
>SDBU01002822.1_pt1 | contig 22586 bp, 5 predicted proteins | sample 2277071 | NCBI WGS metagenome assembly SDBU01 (sample SAMN10397929, study PRJNA504765) | marine sediment metagenome | isolation source: marine sediment core GS08_GC12, 126 cmbsf | place: Arctic Ocean: Gakkel Ridge, Loki's castle | collected 2008 | reverse complement strand
CAAAACCAAATTTGTCATTCCGAGCGCAGCCGAGGAATCTATTCAAATAATCCCGCGAAGCGGTTCCTCATTTTGAAGTCAGGTTTTGTTAGAGCCTCTTATTCTGAGTTCTGAACTGCTATTTTTTCAAGTATTTTTTATACTGTTTATATGCATCTTCAAGAGCCGCTATCATTGCTTTTTTTGTTGCACCGGAGAACCTTTCTTCTAATTGTTTTACAGCATCTCTAATCCCTTCTTCAATTTTACTTCTTAAAAGGGCGTTACGCAGCATTTTTTCCCCAAGAGAAGGCGATAATGTGCAGGAAAAATCTACAATCGTAGAATCGCTATGGTCTATTTCAAGTTCTATAGTGAGATGGCCGAAAACATGTTTTGCGGTAGTATTTTCAGGCAGTCTCGCAGAGCCGGCAATTATTATTGTATTCGCCCTTAAGTTATACTTTGCGTCCTTTGTCTTTTTAGAAAATACACTGCTTAGCTTCTTTGCTGAATAGTCAGGTTTTTTATTTCTGACATCAACTATTTTACTGTTTTGTACGCCCATGGTTACCCCCTTGGGACTTAACATCTATTTACAGTTCAAATTGTTTTTTATCTCTTACCTGTTCTTTTCCTTTTCGCTTTTATCATTTTTATGATCCATATCAGCGACAAAACCTTAGTGATCCAGGGCAATTATTCCAACAAATGATTAATAACTTATAACAGTATAGGTCGAATTTTCAATCAACATGACGAGTATATTGCTCGAAGTGGACGAGTATATTGCTCGAAGCTGCGGTCTAAATACCTTGCCTTTCAATATGAAGCTATATCGCGGCTGTCCGGCTCGAGTGGGCCCTGCCGAACTTGTTTAGACTGACTTGTCGAAGTCGGCGTTTTAGGCCGGAGTTTCCATATAGTCAAACCTGATTATCAGGTTGGTTTGCTTATTATATATTTACAGTTCAAATCCGTTTTTAACTCTTATCCACTCCCTGTCATTTTAAAAATCAAACAGTATTTCTTTTCAAACCCCCATCTATGACGGCTATCATGCATCGATGCATAACACAGCGTTATTCACCTATTCACCACCCGTCACTGATTTCTTTTCCAGCGACTTTTTATACCATCTATATGCGTCTTCAAGAGCGGCTGTTACCGCCCTTTTTGTTCGCAAGCCCAAAGCCTCCTGGGCACGTCGATTTAGCCAAGATTTCCCATTTAGCCTTTTCACCTTTCAATCTTAACATTATGGCAGTTTTGAGCCATATTTTAATGCCGCGCTGGGCCCAGCATATCTTCACCAGCTAGGCCCAGCGAGGAGGATGGATTATCCTGCTTCCTAAACAAACGTTCCAACACATCTTTAGACCTACGCTCCTATCAACCTTTATATATAGCTGAACTCAAGAAAAATACTATCGTGGTAAACTTGGGATTTTCAAAAAAAATTTGAAAATAACGGTGTTTTTGAGCCAAAATCGAGGTTCTACATTTTTTGACATTATTTTACTTCCACCCACTTGGAAAAGGAGTGTTGGATGAATTTAGAGACAATTGTACGTGCACTTTCTTGGGTCTATGAACCTCCATCCGAGGAGGAACAGAACCGTGGGCGTAACATACCAGGGATTGAGTACTGAATGCACTGTGTTACGAAGATCCCCCCGGTGCACCAACTCGTGCACCAACGATGTTCTACCAGCCTACTACTCACCTACTACCAGCCTACTATTTGCCTGCATACCTTGATTTTCTCCCTCATAAACTACTGTCACTACTAGGCTTACAAACCCACCTAACGGACTGAAAATCCGTGTGTCGGCGGTTCAACATATAGGATTCAATAGCCTATAATGTGTCTATTGCTGTGGCGCTAACAGCCCATTTCCACCAACCTTATCATAATCGCTTTTAACATCGTTAAATATGCTTTCTAACTCGTTTAATAATTCCTTTTTGTTAGTTAATTCTATTCTGTACACTTTTCCCCCCATTTGTTCATATCTTTTATAGACTCTTTCTCGTATTTTTTTTTGTTTTTGATCTATCTGGCTCCAATATTCTATCGCTTTTGGTAATTTGTTTTTATTTTCTAATAAGAAGTCAGGCCTTATAAATACCCTATCAGTTTTAAATCCAGCATTTCTTTTATAACCAATCCCTTTTTTGTCAAAATACTCAGAAATTATGTCTTCTGCCTCTTGTTCTAATAAAATCCAGTTTTTTTCTAGTTCTTCTAAAATCTTGTCTAACTTCTTTGTTATGTCACGCTTTTCCTTGATATTTTTAGATTCTATAAAATAAACTTTACCTCCTGTTTTTTTATATTTTTCGCAAATCTCTTTTTTGTCTAAAAAGTGATTTAGCTTTGGTATTTTATAATTTACAAGTTTGCTATTGGGAAGTCTTGATTCTCCTCCATAGAAAATTGTTTCTTCTGTTTTGATTCTTTTAACCATTCTTCCAAACGCATCATAAACATACTCTACACTTCTGCCTCTAGGAATCTCGTATTTTATTCCTTTTCGACCAAGATAATTGTGTATTATTTCTTGTTTTTGCTGTTCTGTTAAAGTAGGGTCTCGTTCTATTCGTTCCAAAAATAGATCAATTTCTTTTGTGATCGCTTCTTTGTATCTTTCGTAATCTTTTCTTATTTTTTCTGACACCTTTATATCTTTTGGACTCCAATATTCTATTACTGTATCATTTCTAATCAAAAAATCAGGCCGCAAAAAGAGTCTTCCTCTGTTTCTTCCATTTTCCTTATCAATTACTCTAAGAGGCTTATTCACCCTAGGCTTTATATTTTTTCCTTTAAGATAGGAATGAATGATTTTTATTGCTTCTTTTTCATGAATAAGAGGGGGAGGCTTGACTCTTCTGTTATCTGGTTGTGTTGCGGAGGGCTTACGAGGTTGACGTCTCCTCTGAGCCTCGACATTCTTTAAAGAACAAAATAAAGCTAAACAAGCAAGTGCCATAAGTGGTATTTTTTTCAGTTTGTTCATTGCCTTATTGGTTATATTCTCAAAATCATTTTGCTGTGGCATTTTGTTCTATTTTTTATCTAAACTGACATTTCCCACATTAAGCTCTTAGCCTTATTACTAAGCCTCTCAATTCTTTTAAAATAGCAGATTAGTTTTCAAAATGCAACTATTTCACCTGCGCGCAAGAATGCGCGCATTTAAGGTTCTACCAGCCGACTATTTGCCTGCATACCTTGATTTTCGCCCTCATAAACTACTGTCACTACTAGGCTTACAAACCCACCTAACGGACTGAAAATCCGTGTGTCGGCGGTTCAGGATTACAAGTGAAAAACTGCTAATTTCCGAAAAAATAATTATTTATCCTTGACAAAATGACATTATTAGCCTTATAATAAGATTTTTGATGTGAACCAGATTGCAGATATCACCTTTTCATTGCGTTTGTGCATCGACTGGACATTTTGATTTTTAGGAGTGAGGTGTGATATTTAAGTCTACTAAAGATGAGAAAGCATCCTGGAATGTAGATTCCACCTCAAGCAAGCCTTTTGCTCTACTTGAGCAACTTGAACCACGCATCCTCCTTTCCGGGGATGGTTTACTTAATATTGCGCCTGAACCACTTGATTCACTTCTCGACACCATGCCGCAAGTGGTTCAGTATGCTGAATTGCTGGAAACAAACGAACAGGCAGAGGAGCAGGTTCCTTCCGAATTGTCCAACGCTAATATTTACGAACCACTTTTAACATTGTCTGTAGATGAAGCCGAAGATGATGGACCAATCGGCGACAATACTGAGGTCACTGATACGAAGACCTTGGCAGACGACCTTGACTTTACACTTCAAAGCTTGCAATTGTCGGCAGTGGAAAACTATGCTTATCCGGAGAATATCACGAGCGATTCGGAAGAATTATCTTCCGATTTAAAAGTTTCTATGGGCTATGACGACACAACTGATCAACTCACAGAGATGCTTCTTGCAGCCAACCCTCCCCCGGTATTTTCTTCTGAAATCATATCAACTGAGTTTGCTGTTGATACTGCTATAACAAACAAGCAACTCGTACCGATTATCGACGAAGCTATAAATCGGTTGTCAGCAGTTGAACTTATTGCTGACGGTTCGTTTAACTTGGATAACGTACAATTCCAGATTGCGGATCTTCCTGCCGGCATCCTTGCGCAGGTGACCAGCGATGTGATCTCGGTTGACTCTACGGCCAGTGGATTTGGTTGGTTTATTGATTCAACACCCGCTGATGATATTGAGTTCAGCAGGCAAATGTCAAATGGTCAACTGATAGCCTCACAAGAAAGTCTGGCTTATGGCCAAATCGATTTACTGACCGTGATTTCACACGAGTTGGGGCATGTACTTGGCTTAGAGGATGTTGACCTTTCAACTGATAACAGTTCGCTGATGACTGCTACTTTAGGTCCTGGTGTTCGCAGGTTGCCGTCTCAGGCAAATATTTTACTCCAGGAATCCGGGCCCATTTCGAATGCCTATGTGACTGTGGATCTGTTGACCACAATCGACAGCTATTTGGCGAGCAACGAGAGCGGCTCTGTTATAGTTGCCGAGGCAAAACTGGGTGGTTTTCTGGATCTATTCACTCTCACACTGGATTTCAGTGGTATTGTATACACCGGCGGCTTATATGATAGCGGAATTGTTGATATCGCCACGCAAACCGGTGAGTTGTTCCCCGGTTCAAGTGCTTTTGTATCCATTACTGACGGCAATGGCGATGATATTTCTATTAGCGGTACTTATAACCCCGGAACCGGTCAATTCGGCCTTACTCTTGAAATCTTCGAACTGAGTATTCCAAGTGTCCTTACCGCCAGTACTGAAAATGTAACTATCGAGTACAACCCGGCTGGGGCCTCAAATCAGACGCTGGTAACAATCGGCGATTTTGAGATGGTTTTGCTCGTTCTGGATAACACAACCGTCCAGGTCAACAATCTAATAATTCGACAGGATGGTTTCTCTGTCGAAAACGCATCCGTCGAGGTGGCATCGGTAACCTGGCTGAATACCCTTGAGTTAAGCAACTTTGACCTGACCTTTACCGATGTCAACTTCAGTACAACCGGCCCTGCCTTGTCCGGTACAATCAACGTCAGCGCCACTACTATAAAGCTCTTTCCATCTCAGGATTTCTTTACTACCGAAATCACCACCTTCTCTGGGAGTTACGATCTTGGAACTTCTGCCCTCAGTCTTTCGGCAGAACATCTTAAAATAGCATTTAGCGATGTGCTGCTGCTTGAATTAGGCACTGCAAGTTTCTCAATGGATGCAGGTGCCGGCACTTTCAGTGCATCGATTGCATCAGGGACACTCAGCTCACCACGGTTTACCGATCTGCCCAGTATCAGCGTTACGAATCTGGTAATTGATCAATCTGGCTTTAGCTTTGATACGGTTACGCTTGGGCCGATTAATTTTGAAGTCGGCAGTGTTCTTACAATAGTTGACTTTGAGATTGTGGTAAGTAATTTCAACTATTCAACATCGGGCGGCTTAGTGTCCGGAACCGTTGGTTTTGCATTCGCCTCGGTAGGCATTTTCCCGGGCCAGACTCTATTTACCGCAGAGATTGATAATTTCAGCGGCAGCTACGATATAATAAACCAGTCGCTAAACATCAGTGCCAGCAGAGTAATGATCCAGATCAGTGACCTCTTGAAGGTTACCGCTGAGGGCGTAGTGATAAATATAAATCCTTTTTCTATGAGCTTTGGGTCGATCGTGGTTATATCACCGAAGTTCGAGGAGTTCGAGGGGATTAGCGGGACATTGACCGAACTTGAAATCACCGAGACCGGCTTTTCTCTGGGCTCTGCGATCTTGAGTTATTCAGGAGAAATACCTGCCGGCCCATTGACTTTGAACGGTCTGGGCATAGGCATAACGGACTATGAGTATTCAAGCGTGACACCGGAGCCATTTAGCGGTTCGATATTGTTCTATTCCGGCGGAGCCTCACTGGTCATGGGCGGCAGCTTCTCAGCGATTATCTCCGATACAGATGACGACGGCAGGGCCCTCAGTGCGACGCTGAATTTTGAGGCTGGTGCCTTCAAGGACCTTCAGTTTATGGTTGATAAGCTGGAGGTGAAAATTGGAACATACCTGACGTTTACAACAACCGGAGTTAACCTTGATACAGGCGCGGTCGATGATGAGTTTTTAGTAAGTTTTTCATCGATATCGGCTTCGGTAAAAGTCGGCAGTCTGAGTTTGGGGGGAACAGCTAAGAATTTTGGTGTGACCGCTAATGGCGATTTAACTGTGATACCTGGCCAGACTTTCGCTGTGACCCTTGAAATCGGCGGAGTAGGGGGAGGTTCCTTCAATTGGCCAAGTTGGCTGCCCATCAAGATCAATGCGATTGGCATTGAGTTTGATTTCGCTGAGCTTGCGGTCAATCCGCTCGATTTCACTTTTTTACTTTCAGCAAGCGTTAGCGGTTTACCCGCAGTTGCCGGTCTGGAATTTTCCGGGACCATCGAAGGTCTTCGTATCCGACCCGCACTTCTGCTGGAAGGAAAGTTCCCTGTAATAGATATCGCATCGATCGGTGTCTCTGTTAAAGGCGAGCTTTTTGGCGGCGAGATAAACGCTGCTCTGATCGGTGGGATACTGAAGATAGAGGAGACTTCACCGGGTAACTATGCGGTTATCGACCCGATGGATACCGATACCGACGTGTATGACCGTGTGCTGTTTATGGGTCTTCAGGGCGGGTTCAGTATGCCTGGTCTTGGCGGGTTGACGATACGGTTTGCTCTTAGCGAACTCGGACCGCTCGGTGTATTTATCAATATAGAGGTACCAGGCGGTATTGTTCTGGAGCCTCACATCGGACTGGCGGTGAACGATTTTGCTGCAGGCGTAGAGTTCTTCAAGTCACTGCCATCTATTGACGATCCGTTCCAGTTACGCGATCCTGCCTTTACAGTTTCAAGTACCGTTACCGCTGATACCTGGCTGGCCAGCGTTAAGGGGCAGGTATTTAACCAATATGTCGCTATGAAGAGCAATCCGGCCATTCCTGGTTTCTTAGCTGCGTTTACTTCTCCGATGTTGATAATGGGTTCAGCCAAGATTTATACCATCTACACGTCACAGCAGGTATTTAATGGTCAGGTCGATCTTATCCTCAGTACCGATGGCAAATTTATGATCAGCGGAAAACTGAACTTTGCCGCCGACAATATCACTATAAGCGGCAAACTCTATGCCGATCTTACCAACATTATAAATGGAGATGTTACGGTTCTGTTCCTGGCCGATATCCCGGAGCAGGTGCGTTTGCTGAGCATCGATGGAAAACTCAAGATGGGCTTCCGCGATGAAACCGGCCAGGAAGTGGAAATCCCCGTCGTTATCAGTGACCCTGTCGCTACAGTTGACGAGATCACTGGCGACCTGGTTTTCCCGGGTAATGGTGAGACGATAGATGTAGGAGTGATAAATTCTAATCCATCTGACGGCCGCTATTATATTGACGTGAAGTTTCAGCCAGGAGCAAACCAAACATTGGATTACTCGGATATTATTAATAGCTACACCAATAAGTTTCATATTTATCAGACTAAACTTGATGGAACCACTGCAGGTGTCTTCTACGATGACGCCGCGCTGCCTATTGAAACCAATATCATCGGTGGTGTTGCAGTAGATACTATTCTTACAGGCACACATGACGAGCTTATCAGTCTTTGCGAAAGTCGCGGTATTCAGCGTTTTCGTTACTTGATTACTGATCCCGGATTCGAATGGGAGCCTGGAGAAGTATTAGTGATGTTTTTTGTCGGCGACGGGGAAAATGAAACATTTACTATTGCCGGTCCGACTGCGGATATTTCAAAGCCCTCCAATGGCGGACGTATAGAAATTAGTGAATTTGAAGACCACATGTATTTCGATGTGACCTTTATGCCCTCTCGAACCAGTGGTGCGACTGTTGCTACAGCACCGGTCGATATCCCTATACTATCCGGCCCAGGATTAGGCAGCATCTCTATAGTGGGCCCGCCAACTTCTGTAGAAAATCCGATTGGCTCACCTGATGGAAGTATGACGCTGCGTTATGAGCTTAGCGGCGAATTTACCACGGGTGAAGTTACCCTTACCTTTGCGGCCGATACATTCCATGACAGCCAAGGCTTCGGCAACACCGAACAAATCCTTAGTTTTATAGTTGATGGTGCTACAGCCGATCTGATCGATCCCGGCAATGCCGGCTCGATAGGAATAGATGTATTAGAGGGGCAGGGGACTATTGATGTCATATTCAACTCCGCATGGGATTTCGATATTGATCTCGGCACACTCAATGACGGTGCAGATGAAATTGAGGTTACTTTATCTGATGGGACGAAACTGGCAATTTCAGACGATCCCACCAGTTCATACGATCTGGACGGAAAAACCGTATACACCTACAGCTTTACCGGAAACCTTGTCCCCGGAACTGCAACAGTTATTTTCCTCGATGAAAGTTTCGCTGACGTCTCAGGTTTGGCCAATATTGAAGAGGTAGAGACCTTCTTTATAGATCAACCCACTGCTGCTTTTACTAACCTTGCCGACGGTGCCACCTATCTCAATACCAGCTTAAATGATATCGACGCTGGTAAGCTGGTTGGTCTTTTCGACAGTGATGCAACCGAACGATATTTTGAACTAACACTTACACCAACAAATGGTACGGATATCGACGAATTAACTATTGATTATACCGACCTGCAGATAGATGCCTTGTCAGGATTCTCAATAGATAGTATTGAGAGGGTAATAGAGCAGATCGAAGATGCAGATGGTACTTTAGTTGACAGTCCCACCAACCGCTTCCGCTTCTACTTCTCAGGCACTTGCCCCGACCAGAACCCGATCCGGGTGGCCTTAAGTATGGCAGCAAACGCCTGGCAGGACACAGCCGGTAACGAATCAGAAGGATTGTACATAGAAATTATTATACGAAAACCCGCTACAGTTCTGTACCTTGAACTTGAGGGTGGGATAACTCTGGAAGCTGCAGGTCTTCTCGAAGAGCCTATCTTCGAGGTTCGAGGCTATGTCAATTTCGAGGCCAAGCTCGATCCTGACGGTCCGCGTTTTGAACTGGAATTCGGTGGTACCGGCCAAGTTGTTTATCTCGGAAACCTCGGCTCGATGGCTGGGTTATTTATCATGGAGATTCCTACAAAGTTTATTCTCGACTCGCATGATGATCCGGCTAAGGACCCCGATGCCATCACCGCAGGTGACCTGTTGACTGATTTGGGGCTTACTTTAGAACCGGATGACTTCCTTAATCGGGTGCAGTTGCCAAAATTATGGGGTGTTGTAAAACTGGAAACCAACTTTGAGGTGCTTAAAGAAGTAGGAATAGACCTCAAAGCTGAAGCTTTACTGGAAATCAATCTAACGGCAAATGTTCAAGTAGAAACACTTACTCTGGAGGGTATTCCAGGTGATAGTTTTGCTCAGCTTGCCGCAAGTGAATCACTAATTGATGAGTTGAACTCAGGAACGCTGCCCGGTGACCTTGAGGCTTTGTTTACCGGCGACAATGAGCTTGGAAGCGACTACGAAGTGAGAACCGTAATTGGTGGTGTGCTCTGGAGGATCATCGATTCGGAAAATAACAAGCAGTATTTTATCCAGCTTCAGGATGTATCAGACCCCGACACAAATTCGTTCTCAGATTTACAGTTCTTGATCCGTGGCGAGACACAGGAATTCGTCCTCCAGCCCAAGATGCTCCGGGTAATGGCTTACGGCCAGGCGATTTTCAGGCTGCCTGCTTATACCAACCCCCCGGAAAAAACTGAAATGGGCCCCGAGTGGTTCCGTATGACAGGTGCATTCTCGCTTAAGCTTTCGATCACCAGTTTGGAGGTCTTCCAGAACGGTCAGTTGACGCTTTCGCCGGCCGGCCATAAGATCCTCGACATTCGTTCGATGGCAGTGCTTATCCTCGAAAGTGATCCGGTTATTGGCATTGCGGGCAAAATTAAGTTGGGAGCCAATATTGAACTTCCTGGTGTACTCTTGAGTGGAAATATGGAGGCATATATAAACACCTTCGGTTTTGATAAGACATTCGAGGTGCCCGGTTTCCTGCGGGATGTAGTTGGCTTTGACAGCGTTACTATTTACGGCAGTTCACCAATATTGAATCTGGACTACGACCCAGACGATGCTGATTCACCAATTCTGATGCCGGATGATCCTTTAGTTGAGGGCAGTCCTTACCTGACGATTGCAGCAAGGGGCGATCTGTTCCTGCTCGGCGACATAATAATGCTAAGCGGTACTTTCAGGCTTTCGCTTACCACCGAGATTTTGGAAGTTCGCGCTTCGGTGGCGACCTCTATTACCGTCCCGAATCTGACGGACCCACTCTTTGAACTTCACGGCACCGCCGCTTTTGCTATCGATGCCGACGGCCTATACGGATATGCAGACCTTTATATAAACTCGACAGTGCCCCCACCTTCACCGCCTGTACTGCCTTCATTTGTTCCCGGTTTTGATTTTGATGCCGAATTCGTACTTGAAGTAAATACCGCTTCAAAGCCAAAAGATATTCAAACATACGAATTTGACAGAACAAACGGGAATAAGCTCGATCTTGTTACCGTTACTCTTGCCGCAAGGCAATTGCATATAGTTGCCGGCGGTACTTTGACTTTCAGCCTCAAAGACGCAAGTGCAGAAATTGAATTTGCAGGCCGTTTCGAATTTCTTATAACGCCTTTCTTAATTGAGATACAGGCCCAGGTATCGGTCTCTTCAACCCCGGATCTGGTTAGTGGAAATGCTGAAGGTGCTTTTCAACTGACCTCCGATGGTTTGGCAGGCTTTATCCAGGTTAATTTTGCCGCGGGAGATGAGATCGGAGATACAGGCTTGACCGAAATTACAGGCGTTGACTTTAGCATGTCTCTCGAACTGGCTTTCTACATCAACACTGGGGACACGAATGTTGTTTTCAATGGCGTTGAACTGCTGAAAAATGAAGTCAAGCTTGAAGCATCTGGGTTCCTTGAGTTATCTATTGAAGGTGTTGCAGGTTTCCGCATCGAAGGAGAACTGCTGGTACAGGCAAATGGTGACGGATTTGCCGTCGAGGTACATGGTATTTTGACAGCAGAACTATTTAATGTAACCCTCGTTCGTCTCAATGTAGATGGCGACCTTGTGATAACCGATGATATATATTTGGGGTATGTCATCGCCGGCAAGCTCGACCTGACCGTCGGGGCCGGTGCTATTATAGGCGGGAATGGATTTTCTTTTGACGCCGAACTGAAACTGGAGATTAATACTACCGGTGCATGGTTTGATCTAAACGATAATGGCGTTGAAGATGACGGTGAAACCGGTTTCTTTGCCCGTATACATGCCGATGGAGACCTGACTTTCCAGGTGGCAGGCAACACAGGGTTCAAGATAGACGGACTATTTGATCTCGAGGTTAGCGGTGATGGCCTGCTGGTTGCCGCTGAGGGTGATTTCCTGGCACAAGTCGCCGGAGTTACCATTCTCCAGCTACACGCCGAAGGGGCTTTGCTGATCAATGAAAAGGGAATTGCCGCTTATATTGAACTGTTGGTTGATATAAACGCAAGCACTGACGGAACAGGATTCACTTTAAATGGTTTGTTCATTTTTGAATTAAACACCACAGACCAATATATCGCCCAGATTGCTGATGTAGATGTGAACCTGGCAGCCGGTCCGTATATTCGCCTAAGCGTTACCGATGTTAGCACTGGCAATCCTGCTTATATACAGCTTTCGATTGGCGGATCCTCACTGAATTGTTTCAGACTTGAAGGCGGCTTCACTATTGAAATAGGCAGCGGAGGCCTGCAAATTGCCGCCAACGGTTCTCTAAAAGTGATTTTTGGTGGAATCGAAATGTTGGCTGTCGATGCGGAAGGCGCTCTGCTGATCAATCAGTACGGCATTGCCGCAAAAATATCGCTGGATGCATCAGCTGGCGTTAGCGGAACGGACTTTATGTTTACGGGCAGTTTCCTTCTGGAACTTAATACGACAAATTATTTCATTAGCCACATCGCAGGCCAATATGTGAATCTGGCACCCGGGTCATATATCCGCATTGACATTACCGGTTCTCTTAAAATAAAGAACTTGCTCACAGTAAATGGGGATTTTGAACTTGAGATTGGAACTGAAGGGATAAACGTTGATGTTGATGCTACCCTCAGCATATTCAGCGTCAGTTTTGATGTAGACGCAATACTGCGCATAAATTCCGAGGGCCTTGTCTTACGATCTCAGTTGAAGTTGTCTAATGCCTCTTCGTTTATTCCGTTCAACAATTTCAAGATATCGGGAACTTTGATATTAGAGGTTAACACGACCTCAAGTAATCAATATCCCGATGGCTACTGGGTACCTGAGCACACCTTTCGGGTTAAACTCCTTAACGGAGAACTGAACATTTTGGGCCTTAAGGCCACGGGCTCGATCATTATATCAATAGGTTCAGGCGGATTCGAATTCATTATTCCGGATGACGACCCGCTTACTTTAAAAGTTGGTACAATTATTTCCGCCGATTTATTCGGATACATAAAGAACGGCGCATTCAGCTTCACCGCAACGGCTGACTTCCACGCTGAAGCTGGGCCGGCATACCTGGATGCTGAAGCCACGATCAGGTTAAGCAATTCGGAATTTTACTTCTATATAGAAGGAACTGCGGGATTGAAGATTGGCAAGATAAATATTAGTGTAAGTGCCAGTGGTACCGTTCAAATCACGGGCACAAGTTTGTTATTGAGTGTGCGGGGTTGCGTGACAGTGGTGGTCAGGATATGTAAAACTGTAACATTCAAACTTGGTACTGTCTCGCTTCCGGGAGCCGCTCAGACAACGCCCGAGCCGGTACTGGCTACAAGGCTTAGTGACGGGACCCTCCGTCTGAATATCGGAACCTTTGCTTTCGTGCGTGGTGCAGGCTATAGCGATATAGAGGATGAAAGTTTTGACGTTACACATGTCAGCGGAACAGCAGCCGGCGAGACGGTCACTGTTTCAGCATTCGGTTTTACTCAGACATACTCGAATATCAAGAGCATTCTGGTCTCGGACGCTGCATCAGGTAACGATTTTGTGCAGGTCGGTGACAATGTCCTGGTAAACGCTGTCATGAATGGTGGTGATGGTAATGACTCTCTTATCTATCTTGGCTCAGGCACAGCTACGATCAATGGCGGCGCAGGTGATGATTTTATCCAGGTTGCCAAAGGCAACAACAACGTTCTCAATGGCAGTACCGGAAACGACTGCCTGGTTGGAGGGACCGGAAAAGATACTCTAAATGGCGGCAGCGGTGATGATACGCTCAGTGGCGGTGGCGGAAACGACACACTAAACGGCGGTTCAGGAAATGATACCATTAATGGTGATTCCGGCAATGATACTATTACAGGCGGCAGCGGAAACGATGAAATTTATGGCCATACAGGCAATGATACTATTAACGGTGATGCTGGAGACGATTATATCGAAGGCAATGAAGGTTCAGACACTATACACGGCAATTCCGGTTTGGATGTGATTTATGGTCATGCCGGCAATGACATTGTATATGGAGATGAGGATAGAGACTTAATTTATGGAAACGCCGGTAACGATGAACTTCATGGAGGAAGCGGCAACGATGATATTTATGGCCATACAGGCAATGATACCATTTATGGTGATGCTGGAGATGATTACATAGAAGGTAACGAAGGACAGGATACTATCTATGGCGGGGCAGATGAAGATGAAATTTACGGAGGCATTGGCGAAGATACGATCTATGGTGACCAAGGCAACGACCTGATAAATGGCAATGATGATGACGATGAACTTCATGGCGGCAGCGGCAACGATGGCATTTATGGTCATATAGGCAATGATACTATTTATGGTGATGCTGGAGATGATTACGTAGAAGGTAACGAAGGACAGGATACTATCCATGGCGGCTTTGGCGAAGATGAAATCTACGGAGGTATTGGCGAAGATACGATCTATGGTGATGAAGGCAACGACCTGATAAATGGCAATGATGATAACGATATTATTTATGGTGGCTCCGGCAATGATACTATTTATGGTGATTCTGGAAACGACCTTATATTTGGTAACGAAGATGATGACCAGATATATGGCGGTACTGGCGAAGATGAAATTTACGGAGGCATTGGCGAAGATACGATCTATGGCAACGAAAACAACGACGTCATAGAAGGCAATGATGATAACGATGAAATTTATGGCGGCTCCGGCAATGATACTATTTATGGTGATTCTGGAAACGATCTTATCTATGGTAACGAAGATGATGACCAGATATATGGCGGTTCAGGTGAAGATGAAATTTACGGAGGCTCCGGCGAAGATACGATCTATGGCAATGAAGGCAACGACGTCATAGAAGGCAATGATGATAATGATACCATTTATGGAAATGCCGGTAATGATGAACTTCATGGCGGGGCCGGCAACGATGAAATTTATGGCGGCTCCGGCAATGATACTATTTATGGTGATTCTGGAAACGACCTTATCTATGGTAACGAAGATGATGACCAGATATATGGCGGCGCTGGCGAAGATGAAATTTACGGAGGCATTGGCGAAGATACGATCTATGGCAACGAAGGACAGGACACTATCCATGGCGGCTCTGGCGATGATGAAATCTATGGCGATGATGGCAATGACCTGATACATGGTAATTCCGGTGACGATCTTATCTACGGCGGTAATGGTTCTGACAGAATCTATGGTGATGAAAACAACGATATTATCTATGGCGGAAATGACCCTGATATAATATTCGGCGGAGCTCACGACGACCATATTTACGGCCAAAATGGTGATGATATACTTCTCGGTGACGTTGGCGATGCTCAACTGTCTTTATTCGCTACAGATAGTAATGTAGAATCGGATGATGGCAACGATCATATCTATGGTGGAGTTGGAAGCGATGTCATGATAGGCGGTGGAGCTAATGATACGATAATTGGAGATAACGCAGAAGACGGCACACCAAGCGGGAATCCTGGTTTAGACATACTTATCGGCGATGGTGGAAGTGTGACGTATACAGGTGGTGTGGTTTCAAATATTTCCACCATGGATCCTGGTGTTGGCGGAACTGATAATATTGAGGGTAATGAAGGCAATGATATTGGAATAGGTGGAAACGCTGGCGATAATATTTACGGCAATACCGGTGAGGATATATTACTTGGTGATAATGGAAGCATTTCTTTTGTTAGCGGCCAACTGCAAGAGATAAATACTACCGGACAAAGCTATGGTGGCGCGGATTATGTAGAGGGCAATGAGAATGACGACATCATCATAGGCGGCGTCAACGGCAGTTCAGATACCCTGTACGGCAACGCTGGTGATGACATCATTCTCGGCGACAATGGATTTATAGATTTCAATGCTGATAGTGATCTTACGACGCTTGATCTTATCCGCTCTGCTACGGATGGTCTTGGCGGAGGTGACTATATATATGGCAATGCAGGTTCGGATGTGATTGTTGGCGGCACCGGCGGTGACAATATCCATGGCAACGAGGATCCGGATATCTTAATTGGTGATAACGGCAGGATTGAACTTGTCGTCGGTGAAGTAGTGCTGATTACTACCATTGATCCAGCTAACTTGACTGATGGCCAAGAGGTTATAATCGGCGGTTTCGGTGATGACACGATCACCGGTAATGAAGATGATGATATAATTTTCGGCGGCTTTGGCAATGATACCATAGACGGTAATGAAAATGACGATCTTATCTTTGGCGACAATGCTCAACTCACCACACGATACGGTGAAACATCCAGCCCACGATACCGTGCCTTGACCGGTGAGACAATGTACGGCCAAGCTCAAGACAATGACGGCATGGCTCTTGTGAATATGACCAGCCAGTACACCCGACCAGGCAGTACTCCTAAGTGGGCCGACTGGGGAATTGTTCTTGAAGACGATAACTCATTTGGGAATGATTACATAGCCGGCGGTCCTGGCAGCGATACTATCTTCGGACAGGCCGGCGATGACACCATACAGGGTGATGGCTCGATTACGGGTGCTTTAATTGGCAACCCTGTTCGGGCTCAGCGCAATCTGGATGGTTCCCTAACACTGGTTCCTTCCTTTGAGTCGACTTCCGATGGCGATGACTATATTGAAGGTAATGCTGGTGACGATATCATCTTCGGCAACCTCGGTCAGGACGATATAATAGGCGGCAGCTCCAGCCTGTTCGGTCTTACCGCACAGCAGGATGGCTCTGATATTATCTTTGGTGGCGCAGGCACTCGTACAGAACGCAACGACCTTGGTGATACAAAGGAAACCGGCCATGCACGCGATGCGGATATGATTCTGGGTGATAACGGTAATATCTTCCGCCTTATCGACGCTGCAACGGGTCAGTATCTAACATTTGGTTACGACAATTATTCCAGTACTTTAAGGATTATTCCGCGGGCTGCTGAGTTGTTGGATTACACGCCGGGCAACCAGGATGCTGCTGCATCTGATTGCGGTGGCGGCGATGAACTCCATGGCGAATCCGGCGATGATTTCATATACGGCATGACCGGTAACGACATCATCTTCGGCGAAGGTCAGGATGATGATTTGATCGGCGGCTGGGGGCATGACTGGATTTCCGGCGGCTCCGGCGATGATGGTGTGCTGGGTGACGATGGCAGAATATATACCAGCCGTAACGGTACAGCCGAGCCGCTCTATGGTATTGGTGATCTTGCGGGCCAGCTTGACCAGAAGATCGCTACGTCTGGGAAGGCACAGCAGGCAACTATCAATATTACGGACCAGTTAAAGAAATCGGTCAACCTGATACCGTTCAATGTTGATCCGGAACAAAACCCGTTGTACGAAGCACTGAATGCCGATGACATTATTTATGGCGGTCTGGGCAATGACTGGCTCCACGGCGGTTGTGGCGATGATGCCATTTCCGGGGCTGAGGCCCTGGAAGAATTTTATGGCAAGCCCGGCAATTCCGGCGATTACCTCGGTTACGATTCTGAGACTGGCACATTTACCTACTACGACTTTGACCAGATTGACCTGCTCCAGAAGATCGAGGGCTTTTGTTTGAACTTCGAAGCGGCAGCTGACGATGGTAATGATGTGCTGTTCGGAGACCTTGGCAATGACTGGCTTGTGGGTGGAACCGATAATGATCATCTATACGGCGGATACGGCACTGATGTCTTAAACGTCGATGATAACCTTGAGACCAACGGCGGCATGAACAATATGCCTGATGCGGATAATAACCCCGGCATCGACGACACCGCATTCGGCGGAGCGGGTCGTGACATACTGATCGCTAATACTCTGGCCGATCGACTCATAGACTGGACGGGTGAATTTAACAGCTATCGTGTTCCCTTCTCTATCTTTGGCAAATTTACAGTCAGCCGCAAACCGACGAAGGGTTTGATGGAGTACTTATACGATCTGTCCAAAAACGATGGCGCTGACCAGACCCTTGGCTGGGATACAGACCCAGACCGAAAGCGTAATGGCGAGCCCTTCGGCGAATTAGGCCTGATAACACAGAAAGATTTCGGTTGGCACGAACAGACCGGCGGGCCAAGAGGTCCTCAGGCTGGAAACACCACCGGCAACAAAAAATGATCTTGTTATGACAGATTCGCTCTCAGGGAGAGCCTTAACCTGTCCCACTTCCAGTCCATGTTTTTCAGTCGCCTTGTTTCCTACCCGAAGGGAGTCGAACCGGTACAAACCGATAATAGAGGCGAACAATTGAATTCTTGTTGAAAGCAGCATGAAGCTCTCTACTTAGGTCATGAGCCAAATCATGCAGGGTCTGATATTGCTTTGGTAGGCGTTTATGGAAATCTGACTCCCCTCTCCGCTAGGCGGTGATCTGCTCATTGATCTGCCAATGTTCTTCCCACCTCCTACTCAGCACATCCCAAGACCTTGAAGAATCCAACCAGTCCCTATAAACTACCCCCATGCCAAAACACAAATGGAATTACAATCCCACCACCCTGCACATCCCACCACTCGGCCCAGTCCTCTTCACCACCTCCCCAAGAGCCAAACACCTATCAATACCCCCCTACTGCGCACCAGTATGCGCACCAACAATGTTCTATTGAACTACTACCAGCCTACTACCAACCTACTATTTGCCTGCATAGGCTCATTTTTACCGTTGTAAATAGTTATTTCTAAAGTAGTTATAAACCTATACATCGGACTGTCGATCCGAAGGTTGAGGGTTCGAGTCCCTTCGGCCTCGTTTTTGTAAATCCCTGTGAATTAAGAGCTTATAGGGATTTTTTATGCCCCCAAAAAGGGTAAAAACAGTCGGTGAACCAAAATGATCCACTTTGAGTGGATCGAGCCGTCACGTCATGAATCTCAACGGCCAGCGAGCGGCTTTCCAATTTTATGGTTTTGGCCTGACTGCCTGCGGATACCAATAGTACCAAACATAGAACACCACCCACACTTGTTAAACTTCACAATACCACCTCTTACCTGACATCATTAAACCGCTATATAACAATAACTTTCGTAAGACAGCCAAAATAACTGTATGCTCAACGATTCATTTGATATAATGGCCGCACATGGTGCCTGGTTTCGAAGCCAAATGGATTATGTTGTAAATATAAGTCAAACTTCGTAACAATTTGCCCCTTGTTGGAGGATTAGCAATGCAAGAGTCATTCTCTCGTCGAAAGTTCCTAAAAACCGCCGCGGCCGGCAGCGCCGCCTTGACCCTCTCCGCCATGAGCTACTCCCGCGTCATCGGTGCCAACGACCGTATCTCAATCGGCATCATAGGTTGCGGCGGCCGTGGGGTGGGTGCTCATATGACCGGAGTAAACAAACACGCTGAGAGCGAAAACATAGAAATCACGGCTGTGTGCGACCCGTGGCGGCTCCGTCAGGAAGCCGCCGCTGCCAAGGTAAAAGAATGGTATGGTCGTGACGCACGGAAGTTCTCATCGTACCGTGACTTGCTGGCCTTAAAAGATGTGGACGCTGTCATGATCGCCTCGTGCGACCACCAGCACACCACGCACCTCAAGGCCGCCGCAAAAGCCGGCAAAGATGTCTACTGCGAGAAACCATTGGCCAAGAGACTCGATAGGCTCAAAAACGCCTGCGACGCTGTCAAGAAGGCCAAAGCGGTCGTCCAAATCGGCACTCAGTTGCGGAGCCTTCCCAGTTTCACCGGCTGCCGGGAACTCTATAAGACAGGCATTCTCGGCACAGTCGGGCGAATCGAGCAGTGCCGCAACAGCGAACGGCCTTACTGGTACTCATACGTGAAAGACGTCAAGAAAGAAGATGTGGATTGGAAAGAGTTCCTGATGGATCGCCCTTCCCGTCCGTTCGATCCCGTGCTGTATTCGGGCTGGTATGGTTACCGGGAATTCTCCGACGGGTCGATCCCCGGACTAGGCAGCCACTTCATCGACCTGGTGCATTACATCACGGGTGCGAAGTTCCCCACAAGCTGCGTGTGTTTGGGCGGTACGTTCACGTGGAAGGACGAACGCAAGTTCACCTGCCCCGACCATGTCCAGGCCCTGTGGATTTACCCTGAGGGCTTCATGGTCAGTTATTCAACGAACTTCGGCAATGGAAGTGGAAACAGCTTCAAGATATTCGGTGATCAGGGTGTGCTGGACATGGTCAACTGGACAGCGCCGATACTGACAGCCGAAGGCGGAGGCAAAAGGAGAGGCCAGATACGGGGTAAGAATCCTGTCAAGGAAGTACCAAGGCCGGACCATTTCCTCGATTGGCTCCAGTGTCTTCGGACCCGTAAGACGCCCAATGCTTCCATTGACGCCGGTTACCAACACGCGGTCGCCTGCATAATGGCGATGCAATCCTATGATACCGGCCGCCGAACTGTCTATGACCCTGAGAAACGTGAGATTCGCGAGGCTTAAGGGCAAGCGAGTACTGTCGCTTTGAGGAATACCTCCAAATAAATAAGGAGAAAACGCAGATGAACTCTATCGACCAGCTCTCTCGCCGACACTTTCTGGGCCAGACTGTAAGATTCGGAACGGTGGGACTTGCGGCTTCCTGTATAACAACATCACCCACACCAGCCACGAAAGTATCTGCGACGACCAGCAGCCCCTGGCAGATTGGTTGCTACACACGTCCCTGGGGCCAGTATGATTACCGTGTGGCTCTTGATGCCATTGCTGAGGCGGGATTCAAATATGCCGGCCTGATGACAACAAAGTCCAAGACGGGCCTGGTGATTTCGGCCTCCACCACGCTTGAAGAGGCTGAACGGATCGGCGAAGAAGTAAAGAAACGCGGTTTGGCGGTCCCATCAGTTTACGGCGGTGGTATCCCAATAGAGAAGTCACTCAAGGCAGGTATCGAAGGCCTCAAGAAGCTCATCGACAACTGCGCCGCCTGCGGTGCGAAGAACCTGCTGATGGGCGGAACCGGCAACAAAAAGTTCTACGAGGTGTATTACAAAACCATTGCCGAATGCTGCGACTACGCTGCCGAGAAAGGTATTGGAATCAGTGTCAAACCACACGGCGGCCTGAATGCCACAGGGCCCCAGTGCCGAAAGACCGTTGAGATGGTCGGCCACAGGAACTTCCGCATCTGGTATGATCCAGGCAACATCCTCTACTACTCCAACGGCGAACTCGACCCGGTCGCCGACGCCGCCACCGTGGATGGGCTCGTGGTTGGTATGTGCGTCAAGGATTATAGGCACCCCAAGGATGTCTTAGTAACGCCGGGGACAGGCAAAGTCGACTTCCCGGCTGTACTCGCTCGCCTCAAGAAAGGAGGCTTCACCCGCGGCCCACTGGTCGTAGAATGCCTTGAGCGAGGAGACCTCAAGCAAACGCTCGCCGAGGCCGAAAAGGCCCGACGGTTCTTAGAGAAACTCACCGGACAGAAGCCCTCCGTTGCTTCGCCGGCGCCTATGACCACTGCAACGGAACTGACCGCAGGCATCGCGGTCATCGATATCACCCCGCCGGTCGGTTACCGCATGAGCGGATATTTCCACGAGCGGCTGAGCACTGGCACATTGAACCCCCTCCACGCCAAGGCAATCGTTCTTCGCCAAGGTACAGAGTTCGCAGCCCTGGTTTTCTGCGACATCATCGGCCTGTCGCCCGACGTCTCCTCTCGCGCCCGTACGCAGGCCGCCGAAAAGACTGGCATTCCGTCTGCGAACATCCTCATTGCCGCCACGCACACCCACACCGGACCGCTCTACTTTGGTGCCCTGAGAAAGCACCTCCATGACCTGGCGGTTGCCAAGTACGGCAAAGACCCGTGCGAAAAGGTGGATTACCCCTCGGAACTTGTTGCCAAACTCGTCAAGGTGATAATAGAAGCTGACGCCGCGGCAAAACCCGTCCGACTGGAGGCCGGAGTGGCTGAGCAGCAGGACCTCTCGTTCAACCGGCGGTTTCACATGAAAGATGGAAGCGTCCGGTTCAATCCCGGTATACTGAATCCGGATATCGTTCGGGTGGCCGGTCCAATCGACCCCGAGGTCGGGATAGTATTTTTTCGCGAAGCAAATAACGGCAGCGTTGTTTCAGCAATCGTGAACTTCGCCCTGCATCTCGACACTGTCGGCGGAACCAAATACGCGGCCGACTATCCTTTCTATTTGGAACAGTCACTGCGCGAGACTTATGGCAACGAGTTTGCTCTGCTGTTCGGAACGGGGACATGCGGCGATATCAACCACATCGACGTTACGAAGAAGCAGCGCCTCAAGACGAACTATATCGGCAAGACGTTAGCCGAAACAGTGAAAGCGGGATATCTGAAGGCTGTTATGGAGCCCGCGCTCGCTGTGCGAAGCGAGATTGTACACGTGCCCCTTCAACGTTACGGGCCTGAGAAAGTCGCATGGGCCCGCAAGAACATAAAGAAAGTCGGCACCAGTGAACTATCGTTCCTCAAACAGGTCGAGGCGTACAAGATCCTGGCGGTCGAGATGCGCCGCGGTGAGACGATTCCACTCGAGGTCCAGGTCTTTCGGCTGAGCCGTGACGTGGCCGTGGTCGGCTTGCCAGGCGAGGTGTTTGTTGACCTTGGTCTCGCGATTAAACGTGCAAGTCCTTTCCCGACCACATTGGTAACCGAACTGTGCCAAGACGCGCCCGGCTACATCCCCACGAAGAAGGCGTTTGCCGAAGGCAGTTACGAGACGGTCAACTCGCGGATTGCTCCCGGAGGCGGCGAAATGATGGTCGAAGCAGCAGTGCGGCTCACTGCGATGGGAGGCAAGAGCTGATAACGGCTGACACAGTAGCTTACCTCGTATATTTGCCTTCTGTCCAGCGTTCTACGGGTTGGCGACGCCGGGTGAAGGCGCAGCCGCTTCCCAATTGATTACGTCATTGCCATAATCATTCGGGTCTCTACGCGAAAGCGATTTGCCAAGCCCATCCGCCTCGGTCGGCCAGAGGTCCACG